>Ga0209941_1000045_pt1 | contig 285036 bp, 246 predicted proteins | sample ThiBiot_300_plan_FD_183945 | JGI IMG/M metagenome (GOLD analysis project Ga0209941, IMG submission 183945) | Wastewater bioreactor microbial communities from Cape Town, South Africa - Thiocy_solids_1 (SPAdes) | ecosystem: Engineered > Bioremediation > Thiocyanate > Unclassified | place: South... | reverse complement strand
ATTTTTTACCGAACTCGATGGCATTAATCCCTTGAAACATAACTAATATTTTTAGAACAAAAATACTAAATTTATTAGTCTATAATTATTCCTACCTTTATTTTGTTATCGTTCTACCTAATCCTATAATTTTAAAATATAAGCCTGCTTATCGGTTGTAATCATCATCAAAACGTTTAATGTCTTCCTGTTGCCAGTTACCAAAAGCTATCTCCAATACGCGTACAGGCCTATCGCCCTTGCATGAGAGACGATGGCGCTCATTAGCAGGTATCCATATTTCATCACCTGCGTTATATTCTTTAATATCATCACCTACTTGTATTGTGGCGCCATTGTCTATTACCACCCAAAGCTCGGCTCTGCCGGTATGAGCCTGCAAACTAAGGCGCTGCCCCGGCAACACATGCATGAGGCTTACGGTACAATCTTCATTGAACGCATATTGATTGAAAGTGCCCCATGGCCGTGATGTGAATTTTACATCAGGCTTTTTATCGGGGATCGGTTTGGTTGTGTATTCACTCATATTTAATTAGAATTTTTAAAAGTTAAGTTCTGATAAAGGCCTTGATAGTAGTGCACTTCTTTCCCTCACTTTTTCCGTATGGCCTGATAGTGTATTCTTTTATGTTAGCAGGTATAATAAATGTTTCGGCATAATGAACAATGAGGGGTTCAAAAGAGCCTGATGGGCTTTCAACAACTGCTTCCAGTCCTTCTACCAGGTTCAGCACATTTACACTTCCATTGGCATAATGATGTACAGGCTTTGAAAACCAATGCCGCCTTGTCTCTATGAACTCTGTTGCATGAAGCCCGGTCTTTTCTTCTTCCCATCCATCGCCGGAGGCAATTGTTTGTACCGTATTTATTAACTCTTTTTTCACCCAGGGCGTTGTCCGGTTCCAGTCAATTACTTCTTTTCCATATTCAATATTTATGGGACGCGGTTTTCCATCCAGTCCCATGCGGCCCCAATCCCATAATTTAAAAGTAAAAATGTAAGGGGTTGCACTTATCTCAAGCACCATACTGTTTTTACCCGAACAGTGCACCGTACCTGCCGGTATCAGAATATGATCATGTGCTTTTACAGGAAATTTTTTAACAAACTTTTCTACGTCAAATGGAGATTTGCCATTTTGAGCATTGTTCAATTCAGAAATCATTTCAGAAGGTGAAATTCCTTCTTTCAAACCCAAATATACACAGGCATCCTCTTTTGCATCAAGAATATAATAACTTTCATCCTGGGTATAGGCCATACCAAAATGTTCTTTTATAAATTCATTTGTAGGATGTACCTGCAAACTGAGGTTGCCACCTTCGATTGTGTCTAAAAAATCAAACCTGATAGGAAACTCTTTACCGAATCTTGCTTCCACAGCATCTCCTAATAATAATTCAGCATTCAAAAAAATCAGGTTGATTGAAGGAGTTTCAAAAATGGTATCACCGAATTTGAGCAAGAGGCTGTTTTCTTCAGGTACACAATCGAAGCACCATGCATAGTTCTTTTCTTTTGGGTCGAGATCAAAATGTTCCTTCATCCATTGTCCGCCCCATGGGCCGGGATCAAAAAATGGAACTACCCGAAAAGGTTGTTGTACCGTTTTTCTGAGAGCGTGACGATATGCCTCTCCTGAAATCATTACAGGTAGTAAGGCTTTCGTGGTGTCCAGCACATAATCCCACCGGGCTATGGTATTTTCCTTAAGCTTGTCAGCCATCCGCCAGTCAACAAAAAATCCTCTCTTGTATTGTAAAGATGATTTTTCTCCTTTATTATTTAACCCTAAGTTACTTATCTCTCCGCGGCGATAACGTAATTGTAATTCCCATCGTGGCATATCAGCATAGATCAGTAAATCAGGATCGTTTGCCAAAAAATACGCTCCATACCCAAAGATCAATTTAACCCCATTGACAGATTTAAGATGCTTCCGGGCATTGTAAAATTTTTCCTGATCGAAAAGATCATTTATGCATAACTGTGTAATACGCCCAAATACAGGATCATCAGTTACGTCGGGATAGGTTAGTCGTTGGATATCTGTTTCTGCTTGAAACAGATCGTTTGCATTAAATGAATTGGCAATGCCCAAAGGCTGAATCAAATGGCTCAGCAATTCTCCTTCATTTACTCCCGGATAATAATTAATAACAATTACTGCATCGGCTTTTTCCAGCCGTTCAATCCGGCTTTTTAGGCCAATCACTATTTTCTCCCACCCGGCGATTGATTCTTCTGATCTTTCTTCTATGGATATGAATGGAGCTTTATCATAAAAGGAGCTGTCATCTTTGTCAAAGCTTTTCATTTTATTCATTAAATCTATATTTTATGTTCCAGGCAATATACAGCGCCCATTACTCCTGCAAAATCGCCTAATTCACTTGGTTTAATAATTACATCTCCCCATGGGGTCCATGCATGTTCCTGCACATTCTTTTTAATAATTGGAATGATATCATTAGCGCTGTTCAAAATACCGCCTCCTAATATTATTTGTTCAGGATCGTATGCATGGATGTACGAAATGATACCGGCACTCCAGATCTTTATACAATGTTCTCTTAATTCCATGGCGGCGCAATCGCCTCCCCGTGCTGCCTGGAATAGGATTGAAAAATTAATTTCAGTTCCATTCTCATTTAAACTGCTCTGATAGAAGCGCTTATTATCCTTTGCCAGCAAATTCAAACTCCAGGTAGATGCTTCCGCTTCAACGCAACCAATATTTCCGCAAGTACAAAGCCTTCCTTCATAATTGACGGTAAAATGTCCTCCAAGGCAACCAGCCTGAAAATGTTTTCCCCGTAACAATTTTCCCTGAAGCACCACAGATGTTCCGATGCCCGTTCCAAAAGTAACCATCACTAAATCATCGCATCCTTTAGCCGCTCCCAGTTTCCATTCGCCTACCGTTGCCATACGGGAATCGTTATCAATAAAGAAAGGGCAATTCCATTTTTCCTGGTAATATTTCTGTAAGTTCAACTCGATAGCATCGTCATATTTCCTGTTTGTAGAAAGGACTGTTTTATTTACTGAATCCACTAATCCGGGGAAAGCCATAGCGATGCCTTTGGGTGACAGTATTGAATTAGTACTTAGCAGTTGTTCAATCGCTGCATCAATCATATTAAGATGAGGTGCAAGGCCTTCAATAGATTTAGCGGGTAGGATCTGTGAATCAACCAATATATCATTCTTTACCAACCCTATCTTGATTCGTGTTCCACCTAAATCAATTCCGATATAACTCATTTAATAACAACTTTAATATTATTCAACAATGTAATTAATACCCGTCTTTAATACAACTCCAAAGAGCTATATAAGCATTGGTTTATTGTCAACCTGCTTCACTCTTTTGGAAAAACCTTGCCGGGCGATGACATCATAATTATAGCCCGCATCAGAAGGCCAGCAGGCGCCAAATCTTAATATTATTTTTCCGGTATTTACAACCCGGTGTGCAGTATGGCCTGGTATATAGTGCAAACTGCCGGGAAACATATATTCAGCTCTTGTGTTTCTCTGCCTATCCATTAAAAGCAATATACCTTCGCCTTCTATCCCCCAATAATATTCAGCCCTGTTTTCAATGGCATGAAAATGTCCTTTGGTCATAAAATATTCGTCTCCAACCACGCCGGGATATAAATGAGTAAGCCCAAAGAACAATCCACCTTCGGTACCATTTGGAACAGGGTGCCATGCATCTACTTCATACGCGACTAAGTCGCCATTCATATTTTGAAATTCTTTTTGGTTTTCAAATATTCCATCCAGCTCGATTAAATTTTTGACCTTGTGTATTACTTCCGGTCCGGATAACTGGCTGTTCATAAATGTAACTAAAGGATTGGCGATTGCTGCTTTCATATTTAATTTCTAATAGTACGTGATAAAAATATAACTCTGATTTAATGGGCGTAATTTTAAATTCATCCTTGCCGGTCGCAATAAAAGCAGAATATACTGTGCCCATCCCCCGTCCGACCGGGTCGTCCGGGGCTTTTCCGATGGTGAAGGACACGCTTTAAAATTGATTGCAAGTGTTATATGATTAAAATTACTTAAATACAATTTCTCTGACGCTCTTAACCAACTTTGCGCCTTTCTTTTCCAAAACCGCTTGCACGGTATATAAGCCGGCTACGTCTGGCACCTTTGACACAATTGACAATTCTTTTTTCCTAAATGATGGCAGAATCAATTGAGTTGATTTGTCAATGATAATCTTTCCCTCTTTTAATATTTGTAAATGAACCACTCCGTTCCAGCCGGGTTCAAGGTCATTGATGGCTATCATCTTAAAATTGTGAGGCTTTCCTGCTTCAATTTCTTCTCCCCATTCATCCAACATTATTCCAACAGGAGAAAATGCATCAGGAATGTACTTTAAAAATTCACTTTCATACTCAAGCCTGGCCGGATTTATAAAATGATCGCTGGTTTGCCCATCACTTCTTGAATATCCTAAAGCGGTAAAATGAAATACTGCCGCTACTTTTCGGTGGCAACGCCAAAATTCTGTTTCCGCTGCAGTGTACATAGCATACAATTTTCTTCGTTGTGCAGTAGTTGAATGATCTCCTAATAAATTTTTATAAAGCTTTTCGGTTAGGGTAGTGGGAGTACCGTCTCTATTTAACCACAACCAGCCATACTCGTTGATGATTACCGGAAAGCTTTCATTGTTTTTAAGCTGATTTCCTTCAGGGATGACGCTTGCTTTTGCAATATCTTTCAATTTAAAATCCGGATTAGAAAAATGATAAGGATGCGATTCAAAAACATCGCCCGGCGCCCGGTGCGGAGAATAGCTATTATCCCACGGGCGATTGGAAAGATCGAGATTCCGCACTTTCCACACGGCTTTGCCCGTTTCATCAGTTGCACCATTATCAGTAACATTTTCGTTGCTGGCATCCCAAATTACCACTGAAGGGTGATTCCAGTTTTCCTGCATCCATTCTGTGTATTCTTTAACTAATTCATCGGCTTTTAGTTCTTTTGGCCAAACGTTCCATCCTTTTCCCCCATACCAAATCGGAAATTCATCCTGGATAAGAAATCCTTCCTCATCTGCAATCCGGTACCATTCCGCTGGCGGCAACCCTATGCAATAGCGAAGGCTATTCCAATGAAAATTTTTGAAGCTCTTATGCAGATTGCGTACCCAGCTTGAATCCCAGGGCAAATTGCCACATGCTTCATCTTCAAAAAAACGATATAAGGTAACATTACTTCCTCTCATAAAATAAGGTTTACCATTTAGAACTCCTTTTTTTGTAACAGGGTCAAAATGGAACTCTCTCATCCCAAAACGCGTAGTGTATTCGTCGGCTTCTGTATTTACTTTCAGATCGTATAAGAAAGGATCTTCAGGTGACCAGAGATGACAATCTTTTATGGGAACAGTAACATAAATTAGCGTGTCTTTGCCGGATGAAGGCAGCTTTATCTCTTTCTTTAAAGTACCTGCTAATTGCTGCGATTTACTTTCTTTGATGAAAAAAGTTAGTTCAGATCTTTTAGCCTTACCTGAATTTTGCAGGTCAACTTGTAAACGCACCTGCTTATTTAAAATATCGGGTATTGCCTGCACATGAACGATATGAGGTGTCCCTGAAAGTATTAATTCGACATCATCATAAATTCCGGGAATATAATGTTCTTTCTCAAAATCAAAGCCACTTGGAATTGATAAAGGAACTGCGCTCCTGGATGAGCCGACCCTTATAATAATTTCATTGTTACCCTCCTTAAGAGCATTCTTAACATTGAAGAAGCCGGGGGTGAAACAGGGGAGATGCTCTCCCAAATCTGCACCGTTTAAAAAAACTTTGGTTCCATACATTGCCTTCGCTACTTTTAGGATAGCTCTTGCCGGAATAGCGCCTCTAATCGTGAATGTACGGCGATACCAAAAGGCTTCTCTTAAAAGATCAGATTGGTATATACTACGCCGGTTCTCTACCCGGGGGCCTACATTTTTAAAAGAAGGGATGGACAGGGAAACCAACCCGGGAACCTGAACGGTATGGTCAAAACTTTTAGGAATAGCATCGTTTGTACCTTCAGCTATTTGCCACTTTCCATTTAAGGAAATGGTGTTTCTCCCGGAAATATTTTGCGCATAAGCAAACATGCCGGTAGCAAACATAATAACTATAGTTGCAATAATTGTTTTCAAATCTTTAATTTTATACTTATTTCCATCAATAGCTAATAGTACAGGATCAAAGGTAAATTGAAATGAACAGCATAGATTCCGGTTTATTTGCTGTGTTATCTGGTATTTTAGCGTAAACAGCTCCTGAAAAGAGATTTCAAACAAGGATTTGAATTTGGGGATAAAAAGTATTTCAGAATATAAGCAGACTTACCGGATATAAAACCTTAACTACTATGCAAAAGCCGTTATTTCAAAAGATTTACTTGACCGATCAAAAATCCTTTAATATACTAAAAGTAAACAGGCCTTATTTTGTTGTTCCCTGGCATTTCCATCCCGAAGTGGAGATAATGCTTATAACAAAAGGCACAGGCACGCGATTCGTGGGTGATAGTATTGAGGATTTTGGCCCGAACGATCTGGTCATGGTAGGATCGAATTTGGCTCATGTATGGAAAAATAGTCTTCAACATTACGAAGCATCTTCCGGTTTGCAGGCCGAAGCGAGAGTAATTCTGTTTCGTGAAGATTGTTTCGGAAGAGATTTTTTTAATATCGCGGAAATGGAGAGGATAAAAAATATGCTATTGAAAGCAGAAAGAGGATTGAAATTTTTTGGCAATACAGCATCTTCAGTAAAAAATAAGATCATGGCTGCCTATGAACAAACCGGATTAGAGCGGTTCATATCATTAATACACATATTAAATGAATTGTCCCAAAGTAAAGAATATGTCACGCTCTCAAGCATCGGGTATATTCAACAGATTCAAACTTCAGATCTATATCATTTAAATGTAGTGTTGGACTATTTACTCAAGAACTTTAAAAAAGAAATAAAGCTGGAAGAAGTATCAAAATTAGCCAATATGTCGCCTACAGCCTTTTGCCGGTACTTTAAGAGCCGCACCAATAAGACCCTGATCCAATTTATAAATGAATTAAGAATCGGCTATGCCAAAAAGATGCTGGTAGAAAGCCGTGATACTATTAGCACGATTTGTTTAAACTCTGGATATAATAATATTTCCAACTTTTATGATCACTTTTATAAAATTACCGGCAAGCGTCCGTCGCAGTTTCGTGATGAGCATCACAACAAATTAATTGCGCTTTGATAGCAGGTTTTTAAAACTGGCCACCCGGATTATGAAAATTGAAAATGCCTTTGTGCAGTGATTTTTCTTTTTGCAGTTATGATAATTTCGTATTGGAATAACCAGAAGGTTAGCCTATTTTATCTTCAATGTAGTAATGATTTCTTTCAGGCCCATTCCTGGAAATAAGCTCACCCAAAAATCCTGCAAGAAAAAGCTGGGCACCAATTATCATTGCAACCAGCGCTATAAAAAACAGGGGACGTTGTGTCATCCCGGTTTGGTCAAAAAAGAATTTGGTGATAGTAAGATAAAGAAAAACAATAAAGCCAAACAGAAAGCAAAGAGTGCCCCATAACCCAAAAAAGTGCATTGGATTTTTTTTGAACTTTCCCACAAACATGATAGAGGCTAAATCAAGGAATCCATTTATAAAACGGTTCCAGCCAAACTTAGTAACACCATATTTTCTCGGGCGGTGTTCTACTATCTTTTCACCAAATTTTTTAAAGCCCGCCCATTTTGCCAGCAAAGGAATATAGCGATGCATCTCACCATATACTTCAATATTTTTAACTACTTTATTTTTGTAAGCTTTCAGGCCACAATTAAAATCGTGTAAATATATTCCGCTTGCTTTTCTGGTAGCAGCATTGAATAATTTTGAAGGAATGTTCTTTGAAAGAGTACTATCATATCTCTTTTTCTTCCAGCCGCTTACTATGTCATAATTCTCTTCCAGTACCATTCTTCGTAATTCCGGAATTTCATCAGGGCTATCCTGTAAGTCGGCATCCATAGTAATTACAACTTCACCTTTCGCTTTTTTAAAACCTTCATTGAGCGCTGCACTTTTGCCATAGTTACGTTGAAATTTAATAGCTTTTATTGTGGAATTATTTTCGCTTAACCGGCATATTACATTCCATGAATCGTCAGTACTGCCGTCATCAACGAATATAACCTCATAACTGTAATGATTATCTTCTGCTACACGCTTTATCCATGCAAACAATTCGGGCAAAGACTCTGCTTCGTTATAAAGAGGAACAATTACAGAAATGTCCATGAGTTAGTTGATTTTATTAAAATCGTTATTGATACCACGTGGACTTTTTTTGGCAAAAGCAGCGCCTAACAAAGAACCTACCGCGCCTAAGATGGCAAATGAAATCAGTATGCCGGCGATCATACTTACCCAGAAAAACCTTTGTATAATTTCGACTCCTTTTTCGGCTTGTTCTTTGTTTTCTGCGGTGGCATTCTTTAATGCATTTTCTTTCATTATTTCAAGAACACGCAATTTGTATTCAGGAAATACCAGATAAAACAAAATGGTAAAAGCAATAAAGAAGATTATTAATATGGCGGTGGTTTTAAAACCATAAGCAAAGAGATTTCCGAACGTAACATTGCCCTGCATGTCTTTGCTATATTTTATTACAAGTACCATTATGCCGGCAATGACAATAATGTATGATATCCATGACATCTGTATGTTGGCCTGGTAGCCACCAAAATTGATGACAAGCGTATAGATCACCATCAGCAGGAATAATATCAATGCAGCGTTAAGATGAGTAAGTACTTTGTTTTCCATCGTTCCTTATTTATTCAAATGTACTTTGTCTTTCATAATTATCCCAATCACTTTTCCTTTCAGCTTTTTGCCTACGAAAGCATTGTTCCTGCTTTTGGAAACAATATTTTCTTCCTTGAAAATATATCCCTCTTCCGGCAGGAATAAAGTAAGATTTGCCTTCTCGCCTTCTGCAAAAGATGGCAGAGGTACGTTAAAAATGTTACGGATATTTTCAGTCTGCATGGTTATAAATTGATCTGTAGCAATACCACAAATACCGGCAGCGCCAAAAACACTTTCCAGGCCTTCCATGCCATTTTGTGCATATTGAAATTCACAAACTTTATGATCCCAATCCTGCGGCTGATGATGAGAAGCAATGAAATCTATTATACCTGTCGCCACTCCTTTTCTCAAGGCATCCCGGTCTTTCTTAACCCGTAATGGAGGATTTACTTTAAGATTGGTATCATAATCTTTAAGGTCTTCATCGCAAAAATATAAGTGGTAAGGAGTAACAGAGCAGGTAACTTTTAATTTTTCTTTTTTTGCTGCCGCAATTAACTCAAGAGATTTTTGTGTCGAGATTCCTGTAAAATGTATTTTGGAATTGGTATATCTCGCAATTTCTATATCCCGCGCTATCATTAGCTCTTCCGATAAGGAAGGCTTGCCCTGCAATCCTAATCGTGTTGATACTTCACCTTCGTTCATCAGGCCGTGAGTCCCTATGGTTTTATCATCCGGTAGTTGAATGATGGTGCTATCAATAGCAAGAATATATTCCAGCGCTTTTTGCAAAATACCGGAAGACTGTAAAGGATTCAATCCATCTGAAAAAGCAATAGCTCCGCTGTTGTACATGTCAAACATCTCACTTAATTCTTTCCCCTCAGCATTTTTAGTGATCGCTCCTATAGGATGAATTTGCACGGGTAGTGATCTGCTTTTTTGAATGATGTATTCTACCTGGCTCTTGTTATAAACCACCGGTTGGGTATTCGGAATGAGCATTACTTCTGTAAAACCTCCTGCGGCCGCCGCATTGGCGCCTGTTGCAAGCGTTTCTTTAAATTCCTGGCCGGGGTCGCAGAAATTGGCAAAGCAGTCCATCCACCCCAGGGAAACACAAAGCCCCTTGATGTTTATGGTTTGGTCTGCATTAACTTTTAAATTGCTGCCTATCCTGGAAATGATACCATCATTAATAAAAATGCTTTTGATTTTTCCATGAAGAGGAGAAGAAGGAGAGATTAAAGTCGCGTTTTTTATTAAAACCTTCATTAGGGTTTATATCAAAATTTAGTTGCACAAATGTAGGTGGAAATATAGTAAGATGAAAAATTGATTTATTCCCTATAATTTGTTTTCTTATTATCTTCGGCGACTGGCACTTATTCTTTCATAGAATAATTGTGATACCCTGAATTTAAAACTCATCAATAAAAACAAAAGAATGAAAGGTATATATGCGGTCTTAGGCATTGCGCTGGCCTTATCACTTATAGCTCCATCTGCAAAAGCTCAAAATGATACGATGAAAAATGTACTTAATGCGACCAATGATTGGCCTAACCTGCGCCGGTATAGAAATGAAAATGCAAAGGTAAAACCAGGAGAACATAAGGTGGTTTTTATGGGCAATTCTATCACAGACGGATGGATCAAAATAAGCCCTGATTTTTTTTCAAACAACTCTTATCTCGACAGAGGTATTGGCGGACAAACTACTCCGCAAATGCTGATCAGGTTCAGGCAGGATGTTATTAATCTTCAGCCAAAAGTGGTTTTACTATTGGCAGGCATTAATGATATAGCAGGAAATACCGGGCCTTCCTCTCTTGAAATGATTGAAAATAATATTGCTTCGATGGCGCAGTTGGCTAAGGCTAATAAAATTAAAGTAATTCTTTGCTCTGTACTTCCGGCAGCTTTTTTTCCGTGGCGGCGCGATATTGACCCGGTTCAGAATGTTATTGACCTGAACAAATGGATAAAAGATTATGCTGATAAAAATGGTTTCATCTACGTGGATTATTATTCATCAATGGTAGATGAAAGAAAAGGCATGAATGAAAATTATACCAAAGACGGAGTGCATCCTAATCTTGCAGGATATAAAGTGATGGAACCACTTGCAATGAAAGCAATCGCTAAAGCGCTCAGAAAAAAATAGTCTTTTGAGATAGGTATATGATACTCTTTCAGGGTTATCAGAAGTGAACTTTGAAGAGTGTTATATATTGATACATGGACAAGCCATGTGGTTTGTTCTGGCTAATCTGCATCCTCAATTGCCTTCCATATCGTTTCCATTTTTACATTGCCATCAAATGCCCTTATTAGTTTACCTTTCTTATCGTAGGCAATGAGCATTGGGAAAGATTGAACATGATAATAAGGCAGAAAAAAATCTGCTTTATCCCAGGCCATTGTGATTTGAGGATAGCGGGAAATTTTATAATTGTTGTAAAAAGAGATCATTTCATTATAGGGAAGCCATGTAGTCATTAATATTTGCGTGTTCTTAAAGTGATTGATATCGTTCAACAGGAGATTAGTTACATGCTGGCAGTGGCCGCATTCAGGGCTAAAAACTATGATAAGGGTTGGCTTTTTTTTATGAAGATTTTTATTCGTAAATAAAGTACTATCAGGAGCTTTATAAACCGTAAACTCAGGAATTACAGGATTGCTAATGTATGTTGGCGCATTATTTTTGCCAGTGCTTGTTTGGGAAAAACCTGCATAAATAATCAGAAAGAACGTGGATAGTAGGGTAAGTTTTTTCATTAATTTTTTTTTATAAAACTAATAAAAAACTATAAAAATGAAAATGCAACCTGGATAAATTATGATTTTTTAATGCAGTTTTTACTTGCACAAGGAATATTCCAATTACAGGTTTGCGCAGGCGCTTACCAGGGCGAGGTGATTAATCCGCCTTTATGATGATCGGGCCAACTGGTAAGTTGCTCTCAGATAAAAACTGATTTACTTTTGATGATAGTTTTGTTAACTCAACATAGGTATTATTTATCGCCGAGAGAACAAAGACACTAATAGAGTATTTTTTAAAATTTTGCTGGTACTGCAAATTTTTATCGAATGTTAACAGGCAATGGAAGCCATGCTTGATAAGTAATTGTAAAAGTTGGCCATTTTTGATGCCATTCCACCCCTTTTCCCGAATGGTATAAATTTCATGGTCAGCGAAATCCGCCTTCAGGCGTTTGGGCAGATTCTCGTCAAGCATCAACTTCATATAGTTTATCTGCATTTTTGGAAGTGAGCAGCCGGTTGGCAATTTCTAAAACTGCTACCGCTTGTTCTTTGGCTACAGTAGGAAAATCGTCTAAGAATTCCCTGAGAGAAATACCAGCTTCCAGATGATCGAATAATGTTTCGATAGGTACCCGTGTCCCTTTAAAGACTGGCTGCCCTCCTAATACTTCGGGGTCAATACTGATAAGTTCTTTTAATTCCATATCGTAAAGTTAAGGAATTATGATACACAGCATGATCTCAGGTTAATGGCTTGAGGGTTCTATCCTGACTATAATTCAGCTATTATAGTTTCTACTTTCACGTCGCCCTCAAAAGATTTTTTAAATTTTCCTTTCTTATCATAAACAAAAATAGAAGGCAGGTTTCTTACCTTAAAAAAAACAGGAAAGAAGAATTTAGTATCTCTTGCCATCACTATCTGTGGGTAGTTGGCTATCTTATATGTTTTATAAAAACTGATCATTTCCTCGTAAGGGAGATAAGTAATCATCACGATTTGCGTGTTCTTAAAATCATGAATATTCTGAGTTATCATTTCTGTTTCCCGCTGGCAATGCTCACAGTCAGGACTGAATATGACGAATACTGTTGATTTTCTTTTATGCAGATCTTCTCTTGTAAATTTTGTGCTATCAGGTGCTTTAAAGACTGTAAACTCCGGAATAGTAGGGAAGCGCATATAAACAGGTGTTTCCACAGCATCAGTTGCCTGGGCAAACAAAGAAGTGCATGCAAAAATGCAAAGCAGGAAGATAGATAAATGTTTCAAAATAGATTTTTTATAAAGCTATGGAAAAGTACCAAGGCTGTCGAATTATCATTAAACTTTATGAATTTTTTTGATCACCATTTTTGATTTGTACGAAATTATCGTAACAACAATAAAACAAATATTTTAACTTTGCCCCCTTAAAAAAAATTTATGGCGACAACTTCGGATATCAGAACAGGATTAATTTTAAAAATTGATAATAACCTTTATACGGTTGTTGAATTTGGCCAAAACAAAACAGCAAGAGCCGGAGCAAAAGTATGGGCTAAGTTAAAGGGCGTAGATAATGGCCGTACTATTGAGCAAACATGGAATAGCGGTGAAACAATTCACCCTGTAAGGGTTGAAAAAAAACCTTATCAATTTCTCTATAAGGATGATTCGGGCTTTACTTTTATGGACACTGAAACGTATGAGCAAATTTCTGTGACACCGGAAATGGTAGATGCCCCACAGTTTTTGAAAGATGGCCAGGAAGTGTCTGTTTTGATCAATACGGAAACTGATGCCCCTATGGGCGTTGAGCTTCCTGATAAAATAGTTTTGCAGGTGACCTACAGCGAGCCAGGTGTAAAAGGCGATACGGCTACACGTACTTTAAAACCGGCTACCGTTGAAACAGGCGCCACAGTCAATGTTCCATTATTTGTAAACGAAGGCGAACTAATAAGAGTAAATACTAAAACCGGTGATTACGTAGAAAGAGTAAAAGCATAAGAAAAAGGTTTATAATGATTCTATTATATTTTTAAATCTTATTTGCAACATCTACATTATCTTAGCTGTACTTTTTTCATTACAAAATACATTTATCCAATATGGACATTAAACAAATTCACGAGTTAGTAAAACTTATTAACAAAAGTAATATCGGTGAATTGAGCATTGAGAAAGAAGGTTTTAAAATTACTATCAAGCAGAAGAAAGAACCTGCACAACATTTCGGAACTTCTGTTATGCAACCGGTTCAGCAAGCTCAGCCGGCTATCCTTCCTGCTAATAATATTGCCTCAAAAGCAACTGAAGCCAAAGCGGTCGAATCTGCAAAAAAAGAAAATTTACTTACCATAAAAAGTCCCATGATCGGGACTTTTTATCGTCAGGCCGGGCCCGGCAAACCTATATTCGTGAGTGTGGGCGATGATGTAGAGCCAGGCCAGGTAGTATGTATCATAGAAGCGATGAAGCTCTTTAATGAAATTGAAAGTGAAGTAGGAGGTAAGATAGTAAAGGTGCTTGTAGAAGACGCTTCTCCGGTAGAGTTTGATCAGCCATTGTTTTTGGTAGAGCCTGATTAAATTGGTGGACGTGAAAATTATTCAACTTTTGACTTTTTACTCATAATCAAGACAGTTCTTTATTGGTTGTATGTTTGTGTGAATATGTAATGTTATCCGGTCTGTGTCGCTCTGAAATCTTAGCCTGGAATTGTGTTCACATCGAAAAAAATGTTTCATGACATTTTCACATTTTCATATTTTTAAATTTTCAAATTAGCATACTTTGTTAAAAAAAATACTTATTGCCAACAGGGGTGAAATTGCTTTAAGGATCATTCGTACCTGTAAAGAAATGGGCATTAAAACGGTGGCGGTTTATTCTACTGCCGATAAAGACAGCCTTCATGTAAAATTTGCTGATGAAGCAGTATGCATTGGCAGGCCTGCCAGCGTGGATAGCTATTTGAATATGGCGAATATCATGTCGGCAGTTGAAATTACCAATGCAGATGCAGTGCATCCCGGGTATGGATTTCTGGCAGAGAATCCAAAGTTTGCCCAAATATGTATAGATCATCATATTAAATTCATTGGGCCTACTCCCGATATGATCAGTGCGATGGGCGATAAGATAACTGCTAAAGAGACGATGATAAAGGCAGGTGTTCCGGTAGTTCCCGGCATAGAAGGATTATTAAAAGATATATGCCATGCAAAAACCTCTGCTTTAGAAATAGGTTACCCTGTTATACTAAAAGCCACTGCAGGCGGCGGCGGTAAAGGAATGCGGGTAGTTTGGGAAGAAAAAGATATGGAAAAGGCTTTTGAAAATGCAAAGACAGAAGCTGCTGCATCTTTTAAGAATGATGGCATTTACATGGAAAAATTTGTGGAAGAACCCCGCCATATTGAAATACAAATTGCAGGTGATCAATATGGAAATATCTGCCATCTAAGTGAGCGTGATTGCTCCATACAGCGCAGGCATCAGAAACTGGTAGAAGAGTCGCCCTCTCCGTTTATGACGCCTGAATTGAGAGAAAGAATGGGGGAGGCCGCCATCAAGGCCGCTTCTGCTATCAATTATGAAAGTGTGGGAACCATTGAATTTTTGGTAGATAAGCACCGCAATTTTTATTTCATGGAGATGAATACGCGCATACAGGTTGAGCATTGCGTTACAGAAGAAGTGGTTAATTATGATCTCATCAAAGAACAAATAAAAATTGCTATGGGCGATAAAATTTCGGGAAGAAATTATTATCCTGAAATGCATGCTATTGAATGCAGGATCAATGCAGAAGATCCTTATAATGATTTCCGCCCTTCACCGGGCCGTATTACAGTGCTTCACCAACCTGGTGGCCATGGAGTGCGCGTGGACAGCCATTGCTATGCAGGCTACGTAATTCCACCTTATTATGATAGCATGATTGGTAAACTAATAGCCGTTGCACAAACCCGGCGTGAAGCCATTGATACCATGAGCAGGGCATTGAGCGAGTACGTGATCGAAGGCATTAAAACTACTATACCGTTTCACTTGCAGCTTATGCAAAACGAAGATTTCAGAAATGGAAATTTTACAACAAAGTTTCTTGAAGGATTTACAATGCAGCCGCTTCAGGATGAAAAAAAATATTGAAACAAATAGGGTCTCCCTGCAAATGCGGGATAAGATATTTTAAAAAATGATTTACCCTAAAAATTGAACTGCCATTTTTTTGAGGTGTTGAGATTTTGCCATTTTAAAGAACTTTTTTTCTGTTTTTGTTTATCCCAGGCACACTGCTGCCATGATTTTTTCCAGCATGGTTTTGTTTACGCTGCTTGTTTTATTTTTTGTTTTGCTATCTGCATCTTCTTTGCCATTTGCATCGCATTACAGGTAAGCAGGCAAAAAAATATCCAGGCCCTTTCATTGCTTAGTGTCTTTGCTTTTATTTTATTCATCTGGTAATGGTTCGTTTCATTACCAAAGCTTCCTTCCAAAACCGTGCTGCGCACTTTACCGAGAACCAGGGTTTGCAGCCCTTGCCACTGATGGCCCGTTTCGGTTTTGGAATGTGTTCAGCAAATGAATCAAAGGGAATAGCCTGGTAAAGTTCACCTAAAGGTGTTTGGTAAAATGCCTGTAATTGTATGTCAACAGGCTGCTCAAATAATAAATTGCGGTACATTTGGGTCTCTTTGATATGCCCTGTTTTGCGCATATTTTATGCCATTTCGGGGTTTTGTTACATTAAATATCTACAAAACACAAGCCCACTGTGGATTACGTAATTACAGAGAGACCCTGATTAGAGCGGGTATGCATTTACACCACCACGCCCTCTATATCGTAATCATAAGCCTTTGTAATTTTTACATTTACAAAATCACCGGGATTTAATTTCACAGGAGAATCAATGATCACTTCATTATCCACTTCCACGCTGTCAAATTCTGTACGCCCCAAATATTTTCCAGCTTCTTTTTTGTCAATAATTACTTTGAATATTTTCCCAATCTTTTCTTCATTCTTTTGAAAGGAAATTTCCTGCTGCACTTCCATTATTTCCTGTGCACGATGTTCCTTTTCTTCCTCCGGAACATCATTTATCAAATCGTAAGCAGATGTATTTTCTTCATGCGAATAAGTAAAAATTCCTACCCGGTCAAATTCTATTTTCTTTAAAAAGGTTTTCAATTCTTCCACATCATCCTGTGTCTCCCCAGGGAAGCCGGCTATGAGCGTAGTTCTCATGCAGATGCCCGGGATTTTATATTTTATTTCACCGATAATATCTTCCATTTCTTCGCGGGTAATTTGTCTTCTCATTGCTTTGAGCATCCGGTTGCTGGCATGTTGCAAGGGCATATCAAGATAATTACAAATGTTATCCCGTTCTTTCATTACATCAATAATTTCCATCGGGAATTTAGATGGATAAGCATAGTGCAGCCTGATCCATTCCAGGCCGGGAACATCTGCCAGCGCATGGAGTAAGCGAGGTAATTCTCTTTTTTTATAAATATCCAGGCCGTAATAAGTGAGTTCCTGCGCGATCACCATAATTTCTTTTACGCCGCGCGACACTAATTTCTTGGCCTCTTCCACCAAAGATTCTATGGGCCGGCTTACATGCCTGCCGCGCATTAATGGAATGGCACAAAAGGCACAGGTACGATTGCAGCCTTCGCTTATTTTCAAATAGGCATAATGGTTGGGTGTGCTTAATAATCTTTCACCAACCAATTCTGCCTTGTAATCCACTTCAAATTTTCGCAACAAAAAAGGCAATTCCATTGTGCCGAAATACGCATCCACTTCAGGAATTTCTTCTTCAAGATTTTGTTTGTACCGTTCGCTGAGGCAACCGGTAACATATACTTTATCAAGCTGTCCTCTTTTTTTTAATTCTACCTGTTCAAGAATCGTATTGATACTTTCCTGTTTGGCAAGGTCAATGAAACCGCAGGTATTTATTACTACAATATTATGATCCGGTTTTTTGCTCTCATGTATGACATCTATATCTGCCGCGGCTAACTGGCCACTTAGCACTTCGCTGTCCACCATATTTTTACTACAGCCAAGTGTGATGATATTTACTTTATCTTTTTTATTTTTTGTCTTCATTTCTTGCCACTAATTACACGAAATTTTCACGAATTATTTTTGCCACGGATTGCGCAGATTATCACGGATTTTCAATTCGCCACTGACAACTCTCTCTTTTAGATTAATATGCGAACCAATCAATTAATTAACCAATTAACTAATAACCTATTTTACCCCTCCAAATAAACTTTCCACAAATTCTTTTTTATCAAATACCAGCAAATCAGTTGCCTTTTCCCCAACGCCGATAAACTTGACAGGAATTTTAAACTGATCGGCTATCGCCAGTACTACACCTCCTTTAGCGGTCCCATCAAGCTTGGTGATGGTAAGCGCGCTTACATCGGTTGTTGCTGTAAAATGCCGGGCCTGTTCCAGTGCATTTTGCCCCGTGCTTCCATCTAACACAAGCATTACTTCATGAGGCGCATCAGGCAATACTTTATTGATAGACCTTTTTATTTTATTAAGCTCATCCATTAAATGAACTTTGTTATGCAACCTTCCTGCTGTATCAATAATTACCACATCCATTTGTTTGGCCACAGCGCTTTGTACCGCATCAAATGCCACAGCGCTGGGGTCCGAACCCATTGCATGTTTCACAATGGCTACATTGGTTCTTTCACTCCAGATGTTTAGCTGGTCAACTGCAGCAGCGCGGAAAGTATCGGCAGCTCCCAATAACACTGACTTTCCTGCCAGAGAAAAATTATGTGCGAGCTTGCCTATGGTGGTTGTTTTTCCTGCTCCATTCACACCCACTACCAGGATCACGTGTGGTTTGTGGCCTGAAGGAAGCTCGTAATTGACATAAGAAGTATCATCCGGTGCGTCAACTAAAACAGATTGAATTTCTTCTTTTAAAATTCTGTTGAGTTCTGAGGTGTTGATGTATTTATCTCTCGCTACCCGTTTTTCAATACCGTCAATAATCTTTACGGTCGTATCTACGCCTACATCCGCACTTACCAGCGCATTCTCCAGATCATCAAGTACATCTTCATCCACTGTACTTTTGCCCGCAATTGCTTTTGTGATCTTATCAAAAAAACCTTCCTTGGTTTTTTGTAAACCCTGGTCAAGGCTTTCTTTCTGTTCTTTCTTTCCGAAAATTTTATCAAAGATCCCCATAGTAGATTTTATTAAAGAGTAAAAATAAATAAAGCTATCCGCAACTTGTGCCGGATAGCTTTAAAAAAATAGATTTTACATTAGAAATTAACTTCCCAGGTGTTCTTTGATCTTGTCCTTATGAACAATTGATTCTTTGAAAGTATAAGAACCGGATTTGGGATTACGTACAGTGCGAACTACTTTCGTCCAGTTTTTAGCATCTGCTGCTGCTTTCTGATCTTTTGTTTTTATCGCGGTCTTTGCTGACTTTGCCATGATGTTTAATTTAATAATGTGCTAATATGCCAATGAAAACAATTGGCTAATTATTTGATCTCTTTATGAACGGTTACCCTTTTCAAAATAGGGTTGAACTTTTTCAACTCAAGACGCTCAGGGGTATTTTTTTTATTTTTTTTAGTGATATACCGACTGGTACCTGGAAGGCCTGATGTTTTATGCTCTGTACATTCCAGAATCACCTGAACCCTGTTTCCTTTCTTTGCCATTGTATAAATTTGAAAATTTGCTAATTATATTTTAACGCCTTTAGCCCTTAATTCTTTTACCACAGTGTAAAGGCCATTTTTATTAATAGTACGGATGGCTTCTGAAGATAGTTTTAATGTGATCCATTTATCTTCTTCTGCCAGGAAGTACTTCTTTGTCTGAAGGTTTGGCAAAAATCTTCTGCGTGTTTTTATGTTGGAATGTGAAACCGTATTACCTGTGATCGGTCTTTTTCCTGTGATCTGACAAACTCTGGCCATAGTGTATTTCTTTATATTCTTTTTTTCGGACGGCAAAGGTAATAAAGAAATATTTACCTGAAAAATAAAAATGAAGTGTTTTAAACAGTTGTTGCCAAATAGTTACCATTCCTATCTTTATAGAATAAAAGAGATAGGAGATGCTAAGATCAATAAAATCTGCCATACTCAAACAGGCATAATTTCTGACATAATTTTTTTATGGAAACCTTTGGAGATTTAATAAATAATAAGCAGCCGGTATTGGTTGATTTTCATGCAACCTGGTGCGGCCCCTGTAAAATGATGGCTCCTGAATTGCAACGCTTTGCTCAAAATAATACAGGAAAGCTGCGAGTGATAAAAATTGATATTGACAAGAACCAGAAAGTCGCCCAGCAATACAATATACAGGGTGTGCCCACATTGATTCTTTTTAAAGAAGGCAAAATACTCTGGCGACAATCCGGCGCCATGAGTTCACAACAAATTTCTGATGCAGTAAGATCTCATTTATAAAAGAAGTAAATTTGACGCTATTTATAAAATAAAAATAAGAATGGCGATCAATACTATAGATGCAGTTTTTAAAGGCGGAATGAATTTTACAGTTGGAGTGAATGGCCACACAATAGAAATAGATACCGATGAATTAAGTGGTGGTGAAAATAAAGGTACCCGTCCTAAGATATTAATGCTGGTATCTCTCGCCGGCTGTACCGGCCTGGATGTGGTGGGGATACTGAAAAAAATGCACGTAAATTTTTCTGATTTTTCTATAAATGTAGAAGGGCATCTTACCGACTCAATACCTACCACTTATCATAAAGTGATCGTTCATTATTCCATTAAGGTTTCTAAGGAAGATGAACCTAAAGTCTTAAAAGCAGTAAAACTTTCTGAAGAAAAATATTGCGGGGTAACTAAAATGTTCAAAGCATTTGCGGATGTTTCTTCTGACATTACTTATTTGTAAAGATTAAATTCCCAATAGAAAATTTGCGGATGCTTTAGCCCTTTTTTCCCCACCAAATGTTTAGGCTTTTTTTCCTTTCCTCATATACTCTCACCATTTGCAACGAAATAGCGAGCAGGATCAGCGTAAATCCAAAATAAAATCCTGTGCCTAAAAATTTATTTTCTTTAAAAAGAATGAAAGCCAGAATGATCGAATAAACCGGCTCAAAATTATAAGTAAGATTGGTAGTGAAAGCCGACAAATGTTTTAATGAATGTAGGCTCAGGTTAAAAGCGAAGACCGTACAGACTCCTGATAAAATAAGCAACCACAATAAGTCTGTGAGGGTTGGAATGAAATAGGCTGCAGGAAAGAAATACAGGTAAACGGGAAAAATAAAGCAGAGCGCGATAAAGCCGCCTGTCATTTCATATACGATAACAGTATTAGGTGAAAAATCAACCAGTATTTTTTTATTGATAATGGGGAAAATGCAGGACAGCATAGCTGAGATAATTCCGAAAATCATTCCGGTTTTGTATTCGGGATAGAAATTAAAGATGAGATAAATCCCTGCAATGGCAAGTATCCCCAGGAAAACTTCTACCAGGTCAATTCTTTTTTTCATCATCAGCGGTTCGAATAATGAAGTAAAAAAGCCTGTTGCAGATAAGCAGGTAACGGAGACAGAAATATTGGAATATTTTATACTTCCATAAAAACTAACCCAATGTAAAGAAATAATAGCTCCCACACCAAAAAGCCGTAACATATCCTTTCCTGCGAGCTTTTGAAAACTTTTTCTGAAGATCAGGATCGCACCAAGGATTATAGCGCTTAACAGCATTCTATAAAAGGTCAGCAGGCTTTCATTTAATCCAATAAGCTTTCCGAAAATAGCGCTAAACCCTCCAAGGAATACAGCAATGTGCAATTGGATAAATGCTTTTTTCAATTAAAAAAATACAGGATAAAGTTTGAAAAAATAAAAACCGAAATTAAATCACGGATTCGCATAAATAAAATTTATTGTGTCTGTGAAATTTTTTTTGGAGTGGATTATTTCTGAAACAGGCTGCAAAGGAATAAAAATTTAAAGCAATAATTAACAATCCTTTGTATAAAAAAAAACACGCCCATTGAATTGTAGCAATCATAGCTTTATATTTGCCCCTGTTTATACAAACCCATACTATGAGCTTTAAACGCATTAACAACATTACAGGATGGGCAATATGTATTATTGCCTGTTTTGTTTATTTATCTACTATGGAAGCTACCGGCAGTTTTTGGGACTGTGGTGAGTTTGCTTCCAGCGCTTACAAACTTCAAATTCCTCATCCGCCGGGAGCCCCGTTATTTATATTATTGGGAAGGTTGTTTATGATCCCATTTTCCAATCCGGACAATGCCATACTTGGTTTAAATAGTATGAGCGCTTTGATGAGTGGCTTCACCATTTTATTCCTGTTCTGGAGTATTACTCACTTTGCCAGAAAAATAATTGAAAAAAATAATACAGGAGCTCTTACTTCTACCCAAATTTTTACCATAATGGCCGCAGGTGTGGTAGGTGCGCTGGCTTATACCTTTTCTGATTCTTTTTGGTATAGCGCTGTAGAGTCAGAGGTTTACGCAAGCTCTTCATTTTTTACTGCTATTGTTTTTTGGGCTGCACTTAAATGGGAGCAGGCAGTTGATGCAGAGAAGCTCAGGGGTATTAAAGGAAATTTTACTCCGGCAGATAAATGGCTTATACTAATATTCTACCTGATTGGCTTATCAGTAGGCGTGCACTTATTATGTATCCTTACTATCCCTGCTATCGTAATGCTTTATTATTACAAGCGGTATAAAGTTACCAAATGGGGTACTTTATGGGCGTTTGTGGCAGGCTGCGTAATCACCGGTATCGTACAGGTTCCTATGATCCAATGGTCTATTAAATTAGCAGGGCAGTTTGATATATTGTTCACCAACAGTTTCGGCGCCCCATTTTTTACCGGGTTTACTGCATTTTTTATTCTTCTTGCGATCCTTATTTATTTTACAATAAAGCTGGCAACGAAAAAAAACTGGAATTTTCTAAGGCTTGCCATGTGGAGCTTTGCTTTCATTCTTCTTGGTTTCTCTACCTATTTCACCACGCTCATTCGCTCCAGCGCTGATCCTGCAATTGATATGTTCAACGTGGATAACCCCGTGAGCCTTGTGGGTTACCTGAGCCGTGAGCAATATGGAGACTGGCCTATTTTGAAAGGGCAGGATTTTACAGATGAAGCTACCGATCAAAAATATGAGGATACTTACGTGAAAGGAAAGACTAAGTATGAAAAGAAAGGAAAAAAAGTGGTGACTGAATACAGCCCGTCTGATGTTCATCTCTTTCCGCGTATGTGGGATAACAGCAATGACCAGGGACACGCCGATTATTATGCAAATTTTGCAGGCATAGGCAAAGACCCCAAGACCGGTAAGTATTATGACAAACCTACCATGGCTGATAACATTGCTTTCTTTTTCAGCTACCAGTTCAACTGGATGTATTGGCGCTACTTCATGTGGAATTTTGCGGGTAAGCAAAATGATATACAAGGCATAGATATGGGTAATGTGCGTGATGGGAACTGGCTCACGGGAATATCGTTTTGGGATAATGCACGTCTTGGCGACCAAAGCAAAATGCCCGACAGCCTTAAGCGTAACAAAGCCAATAATAAGCTATTTGCATTACCCTTGTTACTTGGTATTCTCGGGCTTATTTATCAATATAAAAAAGACAAGGGAGATACTTTAGTAACAGGCCTTTTATTTTTCTTTACAGGAGTTGCTATTGTATTTTATCTGAACCAGGCAGGCAATCAACCACGTGAACGTGACTATGCTTATGTGGGATCCTTTTATGCGTTTGCTATATGGATAGGCCTTGGAGTAATGTATGTAAAAGAACTTTTTGAAAAATACATGAATGGAAAGACGGCTAATTATGTAGCAGGAGCTTTATGTTTATTGGCCGTACCTGTATTAATGGCCGGCCAGGAATGGAATGACCATGACAGGAGCCATAAGGTATTAGCCAGGGATTTAGCCATAGATTATTTGGAGAGTTGCGCGCCTAATGCCATCCTTGTTACGTTTGGCGATAACGACACTTATCCTCTTTGGTATGCGCAAGAGGTTCAAGGTGTCCGCAGAGATATAAGAGTGATCAATTCAAGTTTACTCGGCACTGATTGGTACATTAATCAGCTACGGTATAAGATAAATAAAAGCGACCCTATAGATGTGATCTGGACTCCTGACCAGATTATAGGAAGTAACAGGGATGTGGTGTATTTCCTTCCTGATCTGCCAGGCGCTAAAGTAGATCAAAATAAGCCGATGGATCTATATACCATGATGAAAGATTATGCCGGCAGTAACGATCCGTCAAGGATGTATCAGAATGGATCAGATTTCCTGAATATCTTTCCTTCAAAAAATGTGAAGATACAGGTAGATACGAACCTTGTGAGGCAAAACGGAACGGTAAACGCAGATGACAGTGTATTAAGCGAGATAGATTTTACCATTCCTAAAAGTGCGCTTATGAAAAACGAGAGCGCTATTCTTAATATCATTGCTGCTAATAATTGGAAACGTCCTATTTATTTCACTTCGCCTTATGATGAATTAGGCTTCCAGCAATATTTAAGAACTGATGGGTTGACTTACCGGCTTGTGCCTGTAAAGAATGCAGAAGTCAACAGGGATTGGGCTTATAATGTAATGATGAACAAATTTGTTTTTGGAAATGCTAATGTTCCGGGAGTATATTATGATGAAGAAAACAGGAGGCACCTTAATACGATCAGGATGCAATTTGCAATGGTAGCCAGCAATCTTGCAGATCACGATAAAAAAGAGGAAGCCAAAAACCTGCTTCACAGATGCGATTCAATGATGCTTCAACAAAATTTCCCGTATGGAATGGTATCGCGCAGGCAGCAGCAGGATCAGATATCAGGGCAGTTCCTTTTAGCAGCTTACAAAGCTGGAGATACTATTTTGGCAAAAAAAGTTTCTGATGCCCTTCGGAAAGATCTTGAGCAACAGGTAATGTACTTCAACAGCCTTGATGAGAATAGGCAAGCCTCTCTGGCTTATGAAAACCAGATCGTGCATCAATTGCTGCAACAGTTACAGGGCATGGAGCAATACTTTACCAGGAAAGACTCAATACCTGCTGTTGAAAGCAAAGCGCCCGTAATCAATACACAGGCGCCAAAAACAGATACGCAGGTGCACGATAAAACACAGTAAATATTTCTTCTTTCAGATAAAAATTCCCGGTTGCCAAAAGCCTCCGGGAATTTTTATTTTAACATTGCCGGATAATTGTACAAAATGATTGTGCAGTAACTTGCAGGAATAGGCTGAAGGCTGAGATGGTTGGAACTAATTTTAAACAAACCAATAGAAGAACATGCGGCTACATCATTTTTCAAAATACGATCCGAACGAAAATAATAAATCAACATTTCAAAACCTGTTGGATATTTTTATGCAATTGCTTACCTACACGAATGGCGAAGTAGGAGAGGCGTTGAGCTGGCTTACAGAACTGGACAAAGAATATGATCTTACCAATGATGAATATGGTATGGGAGATTTTATTGAAGAGCTGAAAGAGAAAGGGTATATAGATGAAGATAAAAGAAAAGGCGAAATAATAATCACTCCCAAAACAGAACAGGGAATCAGGAAACGCAGCCTTGAAGAGATCTTCGGTAAGCTGAAAAAATCAAAGACAGGAAATCACAACACTTTCAAACCGGGTAACGGAGATGAAATAAATCCTGAAACAAGGCCTTTTCAATTTGGCGATACATTGGAGCAAATAGATTTTACAGAATCCATCCGGAATGCCCAGATTAATCATGGAACTGAAAGTTTTATGATGCAGGAAGATGATCTGGAGATTCGTGAAACGGATTTTAAAGCACAGACTTCCACGGTGTTGATGATTGATATTTCGCATAGCATGATACTTTATGGCGAAGACAGGATCACTCCTGCAAAAAAAGTAGCTATGGCTTTGAGCGAGCTCATCACTACCAAATATCCTAAAGATACTATTGACATTGTTGTTTTTGGCAATGATGCATGGACAGTGGAGATCAAAGACCTTCCTTATTTACAAGTAGGCCCTTATCATACCAATACAGTTGCGGGGCTTGAACTGGCAATGGATATTTTAAGAAGAAGAAAAAATCCTAACAAGCAAATCTTTATGATCACTGATGGCAAACCAACTTGCTTAAAATTTGGGAAGCGTTATTATAAAAACAGTTTTGGTGTGGATAGAAGAATTCTGAACCGATGTATGAATCTTGCTGCGCAATGCAAGAAATTAAAAATTCCGATCACAACATTTATGATCGCCAGCGATCCTTACCTGCAAAGGTTTGTAACTGAATTTACTGAAACCAACAATGGGAAAGCCTTCTTTGCATCTCTTGATAGATTGGGCGCTTTTATCTTCAAAGATTTTGAAAGTGGGAAGAGGAAAACGGTGTATTGATCCCAATGCCTAAAGGGGACTTTTGGAGTCGGAAGGCGTAATTTTTGGTTGTTAAAATTATTGATTCAAATAAGTTTGTAACTTCAATAAAAATGAAACAAAGAAGTAACTTCTCTGATAAAAAGAAAGATGATTCTTTAAATTTATTTGGCAAATACCCTGACTTTCCTTTGTATCCGGAAACTTATAGAAATCATTTATGGGAAAGGAACAAGAAGTTAATGGCTGAATTTGTAACTCAATTTAAAAAAGATGAAAGAAAAGAAACCCTCAAAAATAAAACCATCTAAAAGAATAAAGAAAGAAAAAATTGATCACACTTATTTATTTGGGAAATGGAAAGATTTTGATATTGACGTAAAGAAAATAAGAGAAGAATTATGGAAGAGATTTTGAAATAAAAAAAGATAATTAGAAAGATAAAATGAGCATACAAAATATAAAAACCTTAGGCGAATTAAAAGAAATTAATTACCAACCAAAATCCATCAAAGAAGAATTAAGAGAAAATCTTATCAAAAAAATCGAAAAAAAGGAGCTTACTTTTCCCGGGATAATAGGATATGAAGATTCTGTGATCCCTGATACAGAAAGAGCTTTGTTATCCCGGCATAATATCCTGTTTTTGGGATTGCGCGGGCAGGCAAAGACCCGTATGGCACGGCAAATGATTGACCTGCTGGATGAATATATTCCAGTGGTGGAAGGCAGCGAAGTTAATGATGATCCTTTCAATCCGCTGAGTAAGTATGCGAAGGATTTAGTGAAAGAAATGGGCGACGACACACCGATTACGTGGCTGCACCGCCGCGACCGTTATGGTGAAAAATTAGCAACACCCGACGTAAGTGTCGCTGATCTGATCGGAGATATTGATCCTATAAAAGCGGCCAATTTAAAATTAAGTTATGCTGATGAAAGAGTGATCCATTATGGAATTATTCCTCGTAGTAACCGGGGTATTTTTGTAATTAACGAACTACCGGATTTACAAGCGCGCATCCAGGTATCTTTATTCAATATCCTGGAAGAAGGTGATCTGCAGATAAGAGGTTTTAAGCTAAGATTGCCTCTTGATATTATGTTTGTCTTCACTGCCAACCCTGAAGACTATACCAATCGAGGCGCTATTGTTACGCCTCTTAAAGATCGTATCGAAAGCCAGATCCTTACTCATTATCCCACTACTATCGAAAATGCATTATTCATAACAGAACAGGAAGCATCCATTCATAGCGACCAGTTAAAAAAAGTGAAGATCAGCGATTTGGTGAAACGACTTATTGAACAGGTTTCTTTTGAAGCAAGAGCCAGCGAATTTGTAGATAAAAAAAGCGGAGTATCTGCAAGGCTTACCATTGCTGCTTATGAGAATGCAGTGAGCGCTGCTGAGAGACGTGCCATTATGAATAAGGAAAAGGAGACACAGGTATGGATCAGCGATCTTACCGGCATTATCCCATCTATTACCGGCAAAATAGAATTGGTGTATGAAGGCGAGCAGGAAGGCCCTTACCAGGTGGCCTACAACCTTCTTGAAAAAGCAATACGCACCCAGTTTGTAAAATATTTTCCTAACCCTGAATCTTATAAAAAGAGAAGAACCAAAGAACCGATGATAGAAGAAAGCCCTTATAAGGCCATCACCCGTTGGTTTGATGCGGGCAATCAACTGAACATTTCTTTCGGGTTAAAGGATGAAGACAAAATTCAGTTGTTGTATAAAGTGGACGGGCTTTTTGGATTTGTGAAAAAATATTTCCCTAATGCAGGCGCTAAGGAAAATGCGTTGCTGATGGAGTTTGTTCTGCATGGCTTGTCCACATTCTCTTTGATCAGTAAAAAAGTCCTGGAAGGTAAGATTGAATTTAAAGATTTAATGGGTAGTATGATCAACCTGAATCCTCAATCGTTCAGTGATGAAGAACTGGAGTAGGCTCAGCTTACTCCGCTTCCATTTTCGATTATATTTTCTGGTTTTACAAAATGCAGCTTTCCCGATTGGTCTTCTGCCATTAAGATCATTCCGTTACTTTCTATTCCTCTCATTTTTCTGGGAGCAAGATTGGCAACAACTACTACTTGTTTGCCGGTGACCTCTTCAGGAGTAAAATGCTTCGCGATACCTGAAAGAATGGTTCTTTTTTCAAAGCCCAAGTCAATTTCAAGCTTGAGTAGTTTATCTGCTTTCTCTACTTTTTCAGCAGAAAGAATGGTGCCTGTTTTGAGGTCAATTTTTGCGAAATCATCAATAGTAATTTCGGGTTTTAAGTTGGGTTTCTCTAATTTATTTTCTGCCAATTTATTTTCTTCTTTTTTGTTATTTGTTAGTTGAACATCATTAGCCGGCTGCTGGCTGCTGTCTGATAAACCTTTATTCAGCTTTGCAATTTGTGCTGCCACTTCTGCATCTTCTATCTTCCTGAATAACAACTCAGGCGCTCTTAAAGAATATCCTGTTTTTAATAAGTTCAATTTTCCTCCATTTTCCCAATCAAGCATTCTGTCAACAACCTTCATCATGTGACACATTTTCTTGGCAGTAAACGGTAAAAACGGGTTGATAAAAATGGCAAGATTGGCGCATAGCTGCAAGCAAATATGAAGGCAATTGTCGATGAGATTTTGGGCATCGGTTGTGAGTTCGCCTTCATCAGTTGTTTGTCTCGCAACGATCCAGGGCTGTTTATCCTGCATGTATTTATTACCTTTTCTGGCAAGGTCTATTACTTCATACAAGGCATCCCTGAACTTGTATTGTTCTAATAAATTTTCAATTTTATTTTTAGTAAGAGTTAAGTCTTCAATGATTTTTTTATCTGCATCATCCAGAAGATTGTTATGTAAGGGCGGTACTTTTCCCTTGCATAATTTGTGCATCAAAACAAAAGTCCGGTTTACGAAATTCCCAAAGATAGATACCAACTCGCTGTTATTGCGATCCTGGAAATCTTTCCAGGTAAAATCATTGTCTTTTGTTTCAGGCGCATTAGCACACAATACATAGCGAAGTACATCCTGCTGATCAGGAAAATCTTTTAAATATTCATCAACCCACACAGCCCAGTTGCGGCTGGTAGAAACTTTCTGGCCTTCAATGTTCAAAAATTCATTAGCAGGAACATTATCGGGCAACACAAAATCACCATGAGCTTTCAGCATGGCCGGAAAAATAATACAATGGAAAACGATATTATCTTTCCCGATAAAGTGCACTAGTTTGGTGTCTTGTTTGCACCAGTAATCGCTCCATAAATTGGTTAATTCTTTTGTTGCGGAGATGTAACCAATTGGCGCATCAAACCAAACGTATAACACTTTTCCGCCGCCACCTTCAGGAGCAGGAGGGCTTGGGACTTTAATACCCCAATTGCTATCGCGCGTCATCGCACGTGGCTGTAAACCTTTATCCAGCCAGCTTTTGCACTGGCCATATACATTATTTTTCCAGTCTTTGTGATCTTCAAGTATCCATTGCCTTAAAAAATTTTCATAGTCCTGTAAAGGGAAATACCAATGCTTTGTTTTCTTCTTTACAGGTATGGCATCGCTTAGTGCGCTATGAGGGTTTATCAATTGTTCCGGGCTTAGCGAAGATCCGCACCTTTCGCATTGATCGCCATAAGCATTAGGATTTCCGCAAATAGGGCAGGTGCCTATGATGTACCTGTCCGCTAAAAATAACTGCTTTTCTTCATCATAATATTGTTCAGTTTCTCTTTCCTCAAACAACCCTTTTTCATACAAATTCGAAAAAAAATCCTGCGAAGTTTTGTGATGGATAGCATGAGAAGTACGGGAGAAAATATCAAAAGAAATACCCATTTGCTCAAAACTATCTTTAATGATCGCATGGTATTTATCCACGATCTGCTGCGGCGTTACATTTTCTTTCATCGCCCTGATGGTAATAGGAACCCCGTGTTCGTCACTGCCTCCTACAAATTTTACGTCAAGCTTTTTAGCCCTTAGATAACGTGCATAAATATCCGCAGGAAGATAACAGCCCGCCAAATGCCCAATATGGATAGGCCCGTTTGCATAAGGCAAAGCCGCAGTAAGAAGGTATCGCGAAGGAGAAGTCATTAATTATTTCAGAATTAATTTTTGAAAATAGGATTTACAAAATTAACTCAATTGAAGGAATGGTAAAAAGTTATATTGTCAAATGAGGGAAATTGTTGGATTTGAGTCATCGGGTCATAAAAAAACATTTACTCAAAATCCTTTAATTCGTTTTCCAGCTCCTCAATAGTTGGAAAATTTTTTTGGATGTTTTCAGGCAATTGGTTAAAGGAAAATTCACTAATACCTAAAGGCTTGTTTATATCCCGAAGTGCATATTCCACATCAATTGAATCTTTATGCTTGCACAAAATAATGCCAATGCTCGGTTCATCTTTTTCTGTTTTCAGTAAATCATCCACAGCGGAAAGATAATAATTCATTTTGCCCGCAAATTCAGGTTCAAATTCACCCATCTTTAAATCAATCACGACATAACAATGCATCTTTAAATGATAAAAAAGCAAGTCTATTTTTCGTTCTTTTTTGCCAATTTGTAACGGATATTGTCTGCCGACAAAAGCAAAGCCTTTTCCAAGTTCCAATAAAAATTGAGTAATGTTTTCAGTCAACCGGCGTTCTAGTTCTAATTCCTGTACATCTGACTCCAATGTTAAAAAATCGAACTTATAAGGATCTTTCAAAGTTTCCTTTGCCAGGTCGCTTTGAAGTTTGGGAAGAGTAAGTTCAAAATTATTTTGCGCTTTGCCCTGACGTTTGTACAATGCGGAATCCAATTGAATTCCCAAAATACTTCTGCTCCAATTATTTTGTATCGTTTGTTCAAGGTAAAATTTCGCAATATGGATGGTGCCGCATTTATTTAGAATAACGATATGATGCCCCCATGGAATTTTACAAAGGAAGTTTTCCCTGTTCAATTGTCCAACAGGCTGTTGGACTAATTCGTTTTTTGTTTTTGAATGTCGTTTTTTTAATTGTCCAGTAGTTTGCTGGATTAGTTCTCCCCCTGAATTATCACTGTCCGAAGCAAATAGTCCAGCAGCTTGGGGGACTAATTCTGAATCTTTATAAAAAAGATAAAATTTCCGCATTGCGAACAAATTCGTACGCGAAAAACCACTGCTGTCGGGCAGTTCTCTATTTAAATCTTTCGCCATCATTTCAATTACTTTACTTCCCCACGAAAAATTATTTTGTTTCTCCACGATCTCTTTTCCAATATCCCAATAGAGCAAAATCATTTCCGCATTTACAGCTAAAGCTGCTTTTAATTGAGCAGATTTGATTTTTTGTTTAAGATCCCGAATCCAATTTTTGTATGTGGAATCCATATTTAAATTTCAAAAAAGTTATTTCAAATTTAAAGTAAAAAGTCAGGGTGTGCATAAAGCGCCATTTTACTATAAATTTGATTTGAATAATTATAAATAAAGGCGCTTAAATCAGGAATTTATTTTTCAAATTAGCACTTTCAAATAACATTTCTACCTATTAAAATCGGTATTTATTCTATGAACAGAAAAAATTTCCTGTCTTCAATAATTCCCTTAGCTGTTTCTCCAATTGCATTTCATAATAAAACAGTATCTGAATTTATAAAACAAATTCCTTCTTATCTGAAAAAGGGAGATGTAATTGGAATTACTTGTCCGTCCGGGCATATCACCCTGGAAGAATGCCAGCCTGCTATTAATAAAATGAAAGAATGGGGATTTGAAATTCGTGTAGGCAACACTGTTGGGTTAAAAGATTTTACTTTTGCGGGAGCTGATGAAGAAAGATTGAAAGACCTGCAACAAATGCTGGATGATGATTCTGTGAAAGCGGTCATGATGGGGAGGGGCGGCTATGGCGCAGTAAGGATCATTGATAGAATTGATTTTACAAGATTTGAACAAAAGCCAAAGTGGATCATTGGTTTCAGTGATGCTACTGTTTTGCATGTACATATCAATCATAATTATGGCATAGCCACTATCCATTCCAAGATGTGTAATAGCTTTCCGGAAGATTTTGCAAAGGCAGAGCCATCTCAAATAAATTCTATTGATTCTATAAGGCAATGTCTTGTTGGAGAGCGAATGAAGTATGAATGTACAGCCAATGAGCTTAACCGGCTTGGTGAAGGCATTGGGGATTTGGTTGGAGGCAATCTTTCCATCATTGAGAATCTTGCAGGGAGTGTTTCCAATTTATCTACCGAAGGAAAAATTTTATTTATTGAAGATGTGGGAGAATATCTTTACAGGATTGATAGTATGTTGTGGAATTTAAAACGAAGTAAAAAGCTAAGCAAATTAAAAGGATTAGTCGTAGGGCAATTCAGAATAAAGCCCGATGATCCGGGTGAAGAGTTTGGTAAAGATCTTTATGAAATAGTGATGGAAAAAGTAAAAGAATTTCATTATCCTGTTTGCTTTAATTTTCCCGTAGGGCATGTTAAGGAAAACTATGCTTTAAAATACGGAGTAAAGCATCGTTTGGTAGTGGGTGAAGCAGGGGCTATTTTATTTGATCATTAGATTGTTTTATTGTTGCATTGTTATATTGATCATTAATGACGATTATACCACCTTATTTAAAACCTGGCGATAAGATTGGGCTGGTTTGCCCTGCAGGTTATATGCCTGTGGAAAAATATCAAACCTGTATTGAAACCCTTTATGATTGGGGGTTTCAGGTGGTTGTAGGAAAGACGCCCGGCCACCAGTTCAATTATTTTTCAGGAACTGATAAGGAACGCCTGGATGATCTTCAACAGATGATGGACGATCCAAAGATCAAAGCTGTTTTATGTGCACGTGGAGGTTATGGCTCTGGACGAATTATTGATCAGCTTGATTTTAAGAAATTTATAAAGCATCCAAAGTGGATCATTGGCTTCAGCGATATTACTGTTTTGCACAGCCATTTATTTTCCAATTATAAAATTGCTTCCTTACATGCGCCTATGGCTGCTGCTTTTAATGATGATGAATTTAAAAATCAATACGTAGAAAGTCTTCGCGATGCATTGACAGGAAAGAAAGCGAATTATAAAACGGAAACAAATGAATTAAATCAAACAGGAAAGGCTAAAGGTATTTTAGTCGGCGGAAACTTATCTCTACTGGCAAATATCACAGGAACGCCTTCTGACATTAACACAAAAAACAAAATATTATTTATAGAAGATGTTGGTGAATACATCTATAATGTAGATCGCATGATGTATCAATTAAAGCGGAGTGGCAGGCTGGATCATTTGAAAGCCCTGATCGTAGGCAGTTTCTCAGAGATGAAAGACACTGCCATTCCCTTTGGGCAAACTGCAGAAGAAGCTATAAAGGCTTTAGTTAAAGAGTACGGCTATCCTGTTTGTTTTGGATTTCCCGTAGGGCACAAGAAAGAAAATTATACGCTGAAAGTGGGAGTAAAATATCAACTAAATGTATCGGATACTTTTGTAGAATTAAAAGAATTATAGAAATTCAATTTAAAATGAAATTTAAAACAATCCGCCTCTTAAAGAAGACGTTTATACGACTTAAGCTCCACTTATTATTTTCATGGCTCAATGGATTTTTATTGCAATTATTATGGATGAATAAGTTATCTAAATGGGCCAATGCTCACAAAAAGATAGTATTCAATGATTTTCCTTCACGATGGGATTATGGAAAAAGATACGACCTCTATAATTATCTGTTTGAACAAGAAAAGCTAAACGTTGCGATCAATTATCTTGAATTTGGCGTGGCCAGCGGTCAATCATTTAACTGGTGGATGACAAAGAATGAGAATGATGAATCTAATTTCTACGGCTTCGATACATTCACAGGTTTACCGGAAGATTTTGGCCCGTATAAAAAAGGAACATTTAACACCAATTCAATTCCTGTTATTAAAGATCAGCGTGGCTGCTTTTTCCAGGGGTTATTCCAACAAACATTACCTAAGTTCCTTAAAACTTTTGACAATACAAAAAGGACTGTTGTAATGATGGACGCCGATCTTTACACGGCAACTTTCTTTACGCTTTCAAGCCTTGCACCATTTCTTAAAAAGAATGATATTATATTATTTGATGAATTCGTAGTGCCAACACACGAGTTTATGGCTTTTCAGCAATTTGTTGATTGCTATTATTTTGATCTTGAATTGATAGGAGCTGCAAGCAATTTTTACTTTGCCGCATTTAAGGTGAAGTAATTGCTCATCTCAAAACAGAATCCAGCTTTTCATGGAAAAGCGGAAAATCATTTAAGTTGTTATGAGCGCCATTATCAATGGTTATAAATTCATCTGTGGGTTTTAAAACCTTTTTCAATTTTGCTGCGCAACGATAAGGGATTGTCTTGTCGGATGTACCGTGAAATATAGTTATGGGTTCCTTGACTTCTTTCAAATAATCACTAACCGGAAATTTAAGTGCGCCATTCTGTAAGTAGGATAAACAGGAGCATAAGAACTGAACAGATCAGGAATACTATAATAAGGAGTCTCTAAGATCAATTATGCGCATTCTTCTTTAGCTGCTATATAAGAGGCAACGCCGGCGCCTAACGACATACCATATACGATAATTTTTGTTGCAGGAAACTTTGAATGTGCCAGCTTGTAAACTTCTTTCGCCTGCCTGTACATATTGTCTTCTGTTAATTCACCGGTGCTTTTTCCATAAGTGGGATAATCAGGCATTAAAACCTCATAACCATGTTTCGTAAAATTAGACGCGTACCTGGCATAACGGTTCACATTTTCGGTGTTACCATGAAAATAGACTACAATACCTCTTGGTATTGTATCTACGGGAGAAAATTTAATAAGATTCAAAGTGTCTGTCTTATTCATTGCAATATTTATTTCCTCAAAAGGGACGTTGAATTTAAATTCAAAATCTTTGGGCAAACGTGTTGGTTCAAATAAAAACCATTCCTGCAAATGATACAATGCAATGCCGATGGAGCAATAAATAAAAGTAGTAACAATAGCTATCCTGAATATTTTTCTTCTTGTAGAAACTTTATATCTCTTTTGCGGTTCTTCCATTTGTAATAATTAAAATTCATCTTACACTTTACCCATAAACGGATCACTTTTACTATGATCGCCTGTCTCAACGCGGCCTGCATAGCGTGTTTCAAAGGAATTAAAGCCTTTTGCTTTGATAGTGAAATCATACCACCCAAAGCTTTTTTTCAGGTTAAGTATTTCGGTTGCAGTATCATTTTTGTTTAAAGAGATAGTACGTATCCCTTTCTGATATGCCTTTTCTTCGATGTAAATAGTTTGGCTTTTGCCGCTTAGATTTTTTAGAGAAATAATTACATTCCCCGAAAGTTTGTTTGAAGAATTTTTCATTCTTTCATACTCAAATTCCACAAGGATATTCGGGTCATTCGCATCGCCTTTAAATTCCCTGAAAAATCCATTAGGCCCATACACACGCAGATAATACAGGTTATTTTCAAAATTTTTTAATGGCCATTCATTTTTCAGCTCGCTGCCGGCTTTCACTGCATAGTTCCAGTTCTTTACTTCATCAGCCATTTTCATTTGATGGAGTTGATATTTACCGGGCGCATATACATTAAAAGGCGATCCGGCAGACCTTTTGCCAAAAAGCTCATTCTTTGCTGCGAAAGTAATTTCAAACGTATTCTTATCAGCATTCAGTTTTCCATCGGCATACAACTGGTAGGGTAGGGAACATGAATCCCTGATTCCCCTTTCCTGCTTTGGCAGCAAAGAAGAAGAAAGAGGATTACGCTTAATATCTTTTATTTCCGCATCAGTGAGCGCACTAAAATCTGAAGGTAATTTTTTGAACTTAGCATTATATATTTCTTTCACGAAAGGATCACGTTTTAAGAAGGCCGGCAGTTTTATTTTTTCTCCGTTATAAGGCCGGAATGCAGAAGTAAGATCTCCTGAAACCATTCGTCTCCAGTCACTGATATTAGGCTCTTTAATTTCTTTGCCTGTTTTTTTTGTAAGAAATTTTTCCAAAAACTGTAGAGTAGAAGTAATATCGAACACCTGCGAATTGACCCATCCGCCGCGTGACCAGGGAGAAGCAATTACGAGCGGAACTCTGTAACCTAAGCCAACCGGCCCTTCGCGTGCATCTTCCTTATCAAGGTCGGGGCGGCTTAGTTCTTCCTGCATGGTTACATATTCATCAGCCGCATCAATCCCGTCAGATACTTTTCCTGTATCGGGATTGTTGGGGTTAGGAGCTACAAAAGGAGGAACGTGATCGAAGTATCCATCATTCTCATCATAGTTTAAAATAAAAATGGTTTTCTTCCACACTTCAGGATTGCTGGTTAAGATGTCTAACACTTCAGACACATACCATGCTCCAAACCACGGAGCGCTGGGATGGTCTGAAAAATATTGCGGCGCTACCAGCCAGGACACAGTTGGCAATTTTCCATTCTTTACATCTTCCCTGAATTGATGAAGCACATCGCCTTTAGGTACGCGGAGCTCACGGGTAACACCGTCCTGCTCATAAGAAAGAAGTTCGGTATTATGATAATCGGGATCATTGACGTTGGTTGTAAAAGCTTTGTTGTGAAGATTTTTTTCAAGGTCAGATAGCTTCTCAAAATTTTCAGGGCTCCAAACAATTACTTCACTTTTATATTTTTCAAGCTGTTCTTTTTTTTGATTTAACTTTTTTTCTATTTGCTTTGCCCTGTTCTTTTCTGATTTATCGTATTCCTTTTGCAATGCCTCTATTTCAGCAGGCAACTCGCTGATCCTTTTTATTAAATAATCATAATGCGCTTTATGAAATCGTACATTATATTTTTTAAACCATTCCAGGTTATTGTCTGTAAAGTTGGACAGCCAGCTATCATCGTCATCTCCCAGGTCTGTCTGCACGCTCAACTCATTCTGATAAACTCTCCATGCAATACCATGTTCTTCAAGCCGCTCCGGGAAGGTAGTCCAGTCGCCTTCCCTGTTATAATATAAATCCGAATTTCTTACACGGGCAATTTCATTTGGCTTTTGCCTTATTTTTCCTGTCCAGAAAAAAGACCGGTTGGGAGTAGTGCCTGTTAATGAAGCGCAGAAATGCTGATCACATACGGTGAATGCATCAGCGAGGGCATAATAAAAAGGAATGTCTTCACGATTGTAATAGCCCATAGTCAGTGGCATTTCTTTATAATCTTTATTACCAGGGCGTTTTGCTTCAAGCCACTTGTCATACTTTCCATCATTGCGCGCATCCATCTGGTTATCCCACGAATGAGGAAGGCCGCCCATCCAGGTAGCCCTGGTATCGTTGATGTTCAAACGGAAGGGCACATATTTTTTTCCTTCTTTATTACTTTGCATCCACACCGGATCATTACCGGGAATGGTAATGGCACGCGGATCATTAAAGCCCCTTACTCCCTGCAAGGCGCCATAGCAATGATCAAATGAACGGTTCTCCTGCATCAGGAAAACAATATGCTCTGCATCTTCAAATGTAGTACCTGGTGCGGGGTTAATTGAGATCGCTTTTTGAATTGACGCAGGAAGGCTTTGCCAAATGCTTGTTCCGCCTGCTAATAAAGAGGCCTTCTTAATAAAATCTCTTCTTGTATCCATATTGATATTTGATTGATGAATTTATCTTTCCCATGAAGTTATCGTTCTTTTTGTAACCGTGGTTTCCATATTATTTCGGGAGCATTATTTTGCATGGCTGTGTATCTTGCCAGCATGAAAAGATAATCGCTCAGCCTGTTGATATACTTAATGATCAAAGGATTCACATTGCCACTGTTTTCCGACAAATCTACACAACGCCTCTCAGCGCGCCTGCACACGCATCTTGCTATATGCATAAAAGAAACAACAGGAAGGCCGCCGGGTAAAATAAAATTTTTCATCACAGGTAAAGCAGCGTCCATCCGGTCTATTTCTTTTTCGAGAACTTCCACATCGCTTTCGTAAAGGTCAGGAATAGCCATCTTTGTATCCTTATCCGGATCGCATGCCAGCTCAGAACCAATAGTAAATAAACGGTCTTGTATTTCTTTCAAAATATTTTTAGTAGCATCATTATTGCAATAATCTGAAACCAATCCAATATAAGAGTTCAATTCGTCAACAGTGCCGTAGGCTTCAATACGCGGGTCGCTCTTTAAAACTTTAGCGCCGCCGATAAGGCTTGTTCTCCCGGCATCGCCCGTTTTGGTGTATATTTTCATTGCCATCGTTAATTAATTTTTAGTGATCATAAAAATACAATGAATTAAGCAGGAAGAATGAAATGAATATTTTAAAACACTTTATTGTTGGGAGTCTTAACAGCTTTCACTTCAATGATATTATATAGATCAATGAACTGCATTTTTGGTGATCAAATATTGCTTCCACGTTGGAAACAGCGCCGTTGATCAAAGCTCTTACAGGATGCTGGCTTCCTGTTTTATATTGTTCGCTCAGCATACTTACATAAATACTGTCGTACCACATAGGTTTTAATTTTTCTATTTTTAAACCATGCTTATCCATTAGCTGCTTCATAGCTTTTGGTGAAAAATGATAGAGGTGGCGCGGCACATCATAAGCGGCCCAGTATTCATGATACATTTTCTCATCTGCGGAGGTATAATTAGGCACGGCAATAAAAAGCTTGCCACCGGGCGCCAATAGTTTTTTTAACTGTTGTATGTATGGATGTAGATCATGCACATGCTCCAGTACATGCCACAAAGTGATGGCATCAAAAGTTTCAGAAGGAAAGTTATAAAATTCATCTGTAGCCTTTACCTGCAGGCCATACAACTCCCATGCTTTTTTTCTTGCATTTTCATCAGGCTCTATTCCACTGCATTGCCAGTTAGCATGTTTCATGGTAGCCAGGAATGCACCGGTGCCACATCCAACATCAAGAATTTGTCCTGCACTTTTTCCGGTAGCTTTTATGATCAATTTTCTCTTTTGAATTAAAGTGCGTTTGCGCACTTTATGGTATAAACTGTTGATTAATCCCTTTGCCGTATCGCTGTGCGAAATATAATTTTCAGATTGATAATATTTACCGATTTCTCCTTTGCCGGGAATTTTTTGCGTAAACCGCAAGGTGCAGTTTTTACATTCCCATATCTCAAATAATTCATCTGAAACAGTATAGTCTTTTGCTGAAAGAACAAAAGAAATATTAGCGCTACCACAGTTAGGGCATGATTCGTACACGATCATTTTGAAGATTTAATAAACATGAAATATTCATTTGGCCATATAAGTATCAGGCGGCGCCTGTGGTACAACTTTTTGCTGGTTACCCAATGAAGATAAAGAAAATGGATGTTGATAAAAATAAAAAAACAGAAGCAATAAGCAGGCGATAAAAAGAATGAGTGCAATGATCTTCCATGTTTTATTGGGTCGCACTTTTTCTTCGTTCAGCAGTTGGTTCATTACCGATGAGTTGGTTTCCTTATCACCAACCAATACCGCATGCACACTGTTTTGGTGTATTACTCTTTCTGCAGCAACCGGCACAAAAAAAGGAATATCATTTTGACGATGGAAAAAGATATTTCCAGAAGCAACTCTTTTCAAACTGCCTAATGAAGGCAATATCAGCTCTTCATTATTATTAAGCTTAAAACTAACATTGGAACACCATTCTTTTATAAGCGCCTGCGCTTCAGAGATTGAGACATTTTTCTTTGCTGCTATATAGTTAATTAATTCATTAGATATTTTTTCTTCTCTCCCGGTAAAAAGAAATTCTGCCACCGGTGGCGTTATCTGTTTATTGGCGATATTAGATTCGGCCGGAGTAACTACCTGTCTGAACTTTCCTATACCCGGAAGTTTGCATTCTTTTGATTGAATAATAAATGAAATGATCAGATCTTGCATAGCGATCGCAAATATCCATATTTTATTTTGATGAAATTCAGAAATGAATTGGGAGAATGTAGATAATAATGAGTGCTGTGTAGGCCTTGTACAAGCATTGGTTTAAATCGAAGTTCTGTTATTATTGGTTCGCTTCGTGTTAGTAGCCGGGCTTCTTGTTATCAAAGGTCAAGCACCCCGAAAGTTTCGTTGTATGGCGTATTTAGGTGAATGAACTGAAATTTTGGTGTGGCTTTATTTTTGAGTATGTTGTAAACTTTTTGGCTTTCTGTGTCTGATGATAAGTAAAATTCAACCGATTTTTCACAATCAGCCTGAGCAAATAGTTTTGTGTCGTTTGGAATTATCTTTCTTTCATTTACCTGTAAACTGCCTGCATTCTTTGCCTGAAAAGCTATTTTGGCAAATTCACCTGTCCTTTGGGCATGGTTTAAATTGAAAGGAACGATTTGTAAATTCTTTAATGGAAGTTCATGAATGTCGCCGCCTATGCAATACTCAGCTATGCTGATTGTTGAAATTAACATATCAATTTCATGTTGTAAAAAATAACGGAAATAACCGTCTGCATTTCTAAATAACAGGCTACTGTCATCAAGGAAACGAAGAAAAAAAACTTGTATCAAGTAAAACGGCTCTTTTATGCTTCATAACCTCCTCTGATTTCTCTTAACCAATTATCGGGATTGTTAATCGTGCCAAGCCAACTTTTTTTCGCTTTTTCCCGAAGTGTTTTTAAATATTGTTCATCATATTTTGGTTGGTAATTAACCAACTCAACAAATTTTAGCGTTGAAATATCTATTTCGCCTGTTTCAGAGTGTTGTTTTCCGGTGGCACGAATACCAAAGGTTTTATAAAGCATGTTTTCGTCATATTCTTCCAAAAAACTAATTGGGGTTTGTATTCTCACCGTTCCAAGTTCTTCAGTTGAAATATGAATATTGGCTTTATCTTTTCCACCTGCGTTTGTAACCTTCCCGTAAAAATAAAATTCAGCATCTGCCCAAATTGCCTCTGTTCTGTAAAAATGGGTAGTTCTGTCAACTTTTACCTCGTTTGTTTCGTCAAGTGATGTTTTTATGCTGAAAGTGTAATTCTTTTTAGCGGCAATATCCTGAATATTCTCAAATGCTTTTGCTGTTCCAATGTCAAGAAAATCAATATTTTGTACTTGATTTATCTGTCCGATAACAGCATTAAAGCCAATGATATACTGAATGGATGTTTTAAAAATATGCTTAACAGAGCCTTCCTCAATCCTGTAGCTGATTGTTGGTCTGTCCTTTTTATCGCCTGGATAAAGCAAATTTTCGGCGTTTTCAAGCATGGCAATCAGCTCCCGAATATCGTAATTATCGGGGGACAGGTCAAGATTCCCTTTTGAGCCTGTAATTCTGATTTCTATAAAGCCGATTTTTTCCACGAAGTAAAGGTAGTTAAAAACAGCTTTTTATTTCAATTGCTGCTTTTTATTATACTGTTTTATCAATAAAGGATTATTTCGTTTTGGTATCAATTTTTTACTGTCATAATTTAAATTCTGTTGGCAGGGATGCCAGCGGCAGCATGTGGTTCCTAATCAACTTTAAAGGTGTCATTATGCTTATCTTCCGTCCAGTTGTATTCAATTTCAAATGCAACTTTTCTGGCAAATTCAGTTCCGTACCGGTCGCTTAAGAATCCTAAGGCCATGTCTATTCCTGCACTTACGCCGGATGAAGTGTAAAATTTCCCATCTACCGTCCACCGTGCTTTTTTATTCCATTTTATATTTGTCCCATTCGCTGTTACCCAGGCAAATGCTCTTTTGTTAGATGTCGCATCTTTGTTGTCTATCAGTCCGGTTCTTGCAAGCAATGCACTTCCTGTGCAAACTGTCAATACATACTTGCTAAAGTTTGCTATTTCTCTGATTTTGTCAATGAGTAATTTATTCTCAACTTCTTTTCTTGTTCCCAATCCACCTGGAATTAAAAAGATTTCCACGTTGTTGCCTATGCCGTCTAGCTTTTGGGTCAGAATGGAAACTCCGTGTTTGTTTGTTATTTGTCCGCCATTTAATGAGTAGAATTTGATTAAGTATAGGTCAACAAGTCGCCCAAAAATTTCAACTGGCCCAAAAACGTCCAGGGTTTCAAAGTCATCAAAAAGTAATACTGCTACTTCCATATTTGTATAATCTGAACAATAAGAAAACTGATTGAGGAAGAACCTACCTATATAGCGCTGTATTTTGGTAATTTAGCTCAGGTATATCAGAAATGCACAATAACCCCACCAATCACCTGGAATCCATACACCGGATAATTATTCCAGCGTTCATATTTACTGTTGAGAATATTATTCATATCAAGCCATACGCTGAATTGCTTATTGAGCTTGAATTCAGCGCCGGCGCTTAGGTCGGTACCGCCTTTCATCTTCTTTTCATCGCCATTTTTTAATAATGCTTTTGCTCCGGAAAAAGCAATTATATCGCTTTTAAATAAAACCTGCTTAAATGCATTCCACCTAAATGAACCGGTAAGTTTCAGGGGATATAAGCCCCATGCTTTTGCATTGTCGTGCATACCGGTATAGGTGTTTAGATCAAGCGCACCAGTAAGGGTAAATTTATCCTGGCTGATGAAACTCATGTCTCCATGAAGCTGCAGGTTGCTCAGTTTACTTTCATTGCTTACATAAAAACTATTTCCGATTATAGAGTCATTGATAAAAAGAGGCATATCGCGGTAAGAAATAAATGCAGCTTTTGCATTGAAATTAAAATGCTTGCCCACAGTAGCTTTTATGCCGCCGTAGTATTGGATTTCTTTGGTATTGTTTAAAAAAACCGGATCCTGCATGTAGGGGTTTACTGCACTTAAAGAGCGAAAACTATTGGTGATGTATCTGCCAACCCAACCTGCCTGTATCAGAAGGATATTTTGTTGTAATTGAGCTTCAACATAGATATTAGGCAATATGGCCACATCTTTATTATTCCATGAAGGCGTGATGCCTCCATGAAAAGTAAATCTGTCACTGTAATAAACAAATTCGGGAGCTAATTGAAATAAGTTATTTCCTATTGTGAGGTTATCCGTAGAATTCTTTTTCCTGTATTGATTGAACTCGCCAAGAGCTGCTACTTTAAAAGAAACCTGGTCAGAGAATTTTTTTTCCGCAGGCAGGTTTATGATCAATGTTGTTTCATTGGCATGGCTTTCTCTTGAAAACTCGTGCACTTCAAGGTGTGGATTATAATTAATGCCCAGGTCATTGTTCACAATATTCCTGAATCCCAGGTTAACATTCAGATCCTGGTAGCTCCTGCGTATAATTCCTTTATCAAAGAAAAGCGAAGAATGATCATACCCATATTGATAATATTCATGCTGCGCAAAACCAATACCCGCATAAGTTTCGTTTGTGGCAGAAAAAAGGCTCCCGGTTCCTTTCACATTGATCTCACTGAAATCTTTTTGATCTTTTGCCCTTGATGAAATATAATCGGCATACACATTAGCCAGGTTGTGTTTCCCATCTCCAAAACTAAATGCTCCTGAAATATAAGGAGTAGTATTACTTCCAAATCCAAGCTTCAACTGGTTCCTGTCGCCCAACTGCAGCGAAGTATCGGCCTGTAAGGCAAGAGGTTTTAGCGCAACGGGTTGGTAGCCATAAAATAGATTCTGAGGCGGAATATAGTAGGCGAGCCTTGGAGTGGAGGTATCCGGAGATATGGGAGTAGCATACAAATTGATCTTTACTGTATTACGCAAAGAAGGCTTGTAAGATGAAGTGATCTCTATGGTTTGCCTTCTTGTAGTATCCTGCGCATTGTTGGATTTACTGTACAGGAAACAAAATAGCAGCAGGAAAATTATTTTAGTGCGAAAATTCATTGTCGTCAATTTTTTATATCTATCAGGCATTATAGTATCTGTTTATTTAGTATTGGACGGTGAAGGCGCTACCTTAGAGTTCTGTTGCTCTTCGCTGATGGCAATGTTCAGTTTATCTTGTGCTTCTTTTTTTAATTCGGGAATAACGGCATTATCAGCAACGCTTTTATATGTGGCCTTTGCATTAAAATAATCCTGTTGTTTTAGATAAATATCACCAAGTAAAATATAAGCTTTCGCCACCCAGTAGTCGTAAGAGCCGGTAGTTTTTATTACGTCAAGAGCCGCTTTTTCAGCAGTTGATAGTTGGTTGAGCGTATAGTAACAATTAGCAGTTTCATAGCGCGCTTCAGCTCCCCATTCCGCCTTATTAATAGCCGATACCTGCTTGTAGGCAGCTATGGCTTCATCGTATTGGTTGCTTAGCTGTAATGATTTTCCCAACACTAAATTAGCAATCGCTTTATCGTCCGTGCTGATCCCTTTTTTGGTAAGTAATTCTTTGGCGGTATTATTGGCCTTTGTAAAATCTTTTGTTTGATAATAACTTCTTACCAATCCGCGCAGGGCCTCTAATTTATTATCATCGGTAGTGGCAAGGTCAAGCAGATCAGAAAAATAAATAGTAGATTTTTGATAATCTTTCAGGTCAAAATAATAAATGCGTGCGGCATAAAGCGCTGCTCTTTCTGCATAACGGCTATTGCCCTGATTCACTACAGCTTCATAACCTGATACTGCATTATTCCAGTCTTTATTTTTAGAATAACATTCGCTTCTTAAAAAACTGGCATTTAAAGTATAAGCTCCCTGCGGATATTTGGTGAGATAATCCGTAAAGGAATTGATAGCGCCCGCACAATCATTATTGGTGTATTTTAATTCTGCAGCAGCATAGGTCAGGGAATCAGCTTCGGATATACTGATTATCTTTCCTGATTTTTTTACAAAATCAACATAATCATTTGGCCGTCCCATTTCTACATAGATGTTCTTCATATTATCGAGCGCTTCATCTGCTTCGGCAGACTGAGGGTAGAGCGTTACAAGTTTCTGATAATTTTTTAGCGCCTCATCGTTATTATTTAAGTTATAATTGGCAAGCCCCAGTTTCAGGTAAACGTTAGGATACTGGCTGGTTGCCGATTTGATAGAAAGCACCTTATTAAGGTAGGGAATGGCGTCCCGGAATTTTTCCTGCACCATATAAGCATTGGCTATTTGCATATATGATTCTGACACCAGGTCACTTTCAGGATAACGTTGGGTGAGCGTATTAAATACTTTTATTTTTTCTGCAGGATTATCTATTCCATTGATCAAAGCTACCTGGTAGAGCGAGTAATCGCTTTGTGAAAGGCCATTGTCTATTACTTTTTGGTACATGCCTTTGGCTACGCTGTAATTTTTTTGCATAAAATAACAGTCCGCGCTTCTGACATAAGCATCCTGCTCCAATACAGATGAAACTGAAGAAACAGCCGGAGCAACCTGTTTAAAATTAGCCAGCGCTTGTCCATAGTTTTCCAGCTTAAGATAGCTGTAGCCAAGTACATACCTGGCATCTTTAGGATTAGCCTCTCCCTGGATACCGCCAGCCTGCAAATACTTATTCATGTATTGAACCGCTTCTTCATAACGGCCAAGCCTGTACGCAACTTCTCCTTTCCAAAAATTGGCGAAAGGCAATGCCGCACCGGCATTAGGATCTTTAATTACTTTGGCAAGCAAGTCGTCCGCTTCATTTAGCTTTTGATTATTGATATATTGTGTAGCCTGCCCTAATAATATTTTGGGATAGATCCTTAGCATAGTTGGAGTAGGCTTATCAAAAGACTGGTACAATGAAAGCGCTTCCGAATAGTTATTGGTATTGGCTAAAAGGTTAATGATAATTTCTTTGGCTTCACCGGCGTATGCCGAAGCAGGGTAGAGGCTGAGGAACCGCCTCATTGAGCTTAATGCTACATCCTGAAAACCTAATTCATAGGACAGCTTTGCATAATTGAACCTTGATATCTCCTGTTGTTTGGGATTGCTGTTATTATCAGCGCTGTAAAGAAACGCATTCCTTGCATTGGCTTTTTGATTGGTCTTTAAATAAAGATCGCCAAGCAAATACATGGAATTTTGTCCCAGCGAATCTTTCTCATTGCTCAATTGTTTAAAGCCTTCAATCGCTTTTTCAATCATATTGGCATTGTAGTAACAATAGCTCAATTCGTACATTACTTCCTTAGAAACTTTCTCACTATTTTTTACATAAGCTTCCAATAAAGGAAGCGCTTTTGCAAATTGTTTTTTCTCAAAATAGATTTGTCCCATCAACAGGCTTAAGTCCTTTTTGTAATAAACATCATTTTGTGCAAGCTTGCTTTCTCCATAGCTTAACGCTTTATCCCTGTTTCCCTGGAAATAATAGATCTGTGCAATATAATAGGGTACCAATCCCCTGTATTTAGGAATGGTTTCCACCTTTTGAAAAGAACGCAATGCTTCGTTATAATCCTTATCCTTATAGCTCAGGAATCCGAAATAGTAATTGGCGTCGTAGTAATATTTGTTTCCCGGCAGTTGGTGAATTTCATCAAATAAAGGCTTTGCATTATCAAACCGCTCTACATTAAAATAAGAATAAGCCAATTCAAACTTGGCATCAGCAATCTCTTCATTACTGAGGTTGTTATAACCTGCTCTTTCATAATAAATGATAGCACGGGCATAATCATTCTTTATAAAAAAATATTGTGCCAGATGGAAACTCATTAACTGTTGCCGCGGCTCATTGTTAGAAGCATCAATGAAACGTTTAGCATCTTCTTCAGCAATCTCCTGGTTTAGCTTAAGCTCGCACACAATGTAATAATATGCTATGTCCTGGTTCAAATAAGCATGGCTGCTCTTTGTATTTTCCGGGTACTTATCCAGCAAAGGTTTTAGCAGTGGATAGGCAAGGCTGTATTCGCCTTTAATAAAAAATTCTCTGGCATCCTTAAAGCTTTTTTCAGGGTCAGTAACATTGTAATTGGGTTGCGAAAAACAGGACACGGAAAATACGATCAATACAGCAATGAGAACAAGACGGGACATCAATTTTACGATTTTTAATTTTTCATGATTGAATAAAGAACTGATCAATCTTAATATAAAGTATAAGATTTTCGCTTCGCGCAAAAGTACAAACACCATTCCACTAATGTCATTCAAAAATATTTGAATCAAACTAAAAACAATTTAAATTGCGGAAATCTTTGTTAATACAATTGTAAAAAATTATGAGCAAACTTCTTTCTATCAAATATTCCACGGGAGCTTTCAATTTTGGTATGTTTATTTTGAGAGTAACACTCGGGCTATTGCTTGCCAGCCATGGTTATGCGAAGTTGATAAAGTTCAGTACGCTTAAATATAAATTCATGAGCTTTATGCATTTGGGATCAACCATGTCGCTTTCTCTTATCATTTTTGCAGAATTAGTATGTGGTATTTTATTGATACTTGGATTGTTTACACGGTTTGCATGTATCCCTATAATAATAGGAATGAGCGTAGTTGTGTTTGTTGCTTCGAATGCCGATATATTTGGCCAGGGCGAAAGAGGTATGATGTACCTCGCTGCAACCGTAATGGTACTGTTTTGCGGCCCCGGGAGAATAAGTATAGATGGGATGATGAGAAAGTAGAGTTGAGGGTTTAGAGTTTAGATAAGTTTAGAGAGTTTAGATATTTCAATATAGATCGTTCTTCCCGTATTTTATAAAATTCATTTCCTTAAATTTTTTGACTTCATAGTTACATGTTTACTTCCAAAACCCAAATAAGAATTCACTACGGGCTTACTGATCAGATGGGTGTAGTTTATCACGGGCATTATGCACAGTTTTATGAGATAGGGCGGACAGAAGCATTGCGCAGCCTGAGTATTACTTACAAAGAGATTGAAGCGACAGGCATTATTATGGTGGTTACAGAAATTCGCAGCCGTTTTCTAAGGCCTGCTTTGTATGATGATCTGATAACTGTTGTAACAACAATTAAAGAAATGCCGGTTCATCACAAAATTATTTTTCACAGTGAGATATTTAATGAAAAAGAAAAGCTGTTGAATACAGGCGAGGTAACACTCTATTGTTTAGATGCAAAAACAATGAAACGTTGTGAAATGCCGGAGAACTTAAAAAATAGGTTGGTCGGTTTTTTCGAATAAAAATTATTTATGATAATTATAATGGTAAAGAAATTTATTGTTTTTACTTTTAGGAAAATTAATTTACCAACAGGGTCAACTATTTAACATTCAAAAAAAATAATAAAAAATGAAAACAATAAAAAGAAGAAAGTTTATTCATTCGGCTGCATTATTCGCAGGCATACCGGCCGTGCTACCCTCTTTTGGTAAGTCTCCTGTAAAGCAGGAAGAAAAAATACCTGATAACAAATGGCTGGAAAGCATTTCTGTTGGTGTTATTTCAAGAGCGGATAATCCTGAAGAAGATTTGAAGATAGTCAGGGATTTAGGATTTCCTACATGCCAGCTCAATATAAAAGACTATTCGCCGGAACTTGCCAAACGCTTATCAACCACTTTAAAAAAATATAAGATCACGCCAACTACGCTCATTTGCATGGGGCCCGGAAAATATGTATATGATTTTATAGATGGCCCGTCAACAATAGGTTTGATACCACGTGAATACAGAACAGAGCGCATCGCACGGCTCAGAGAAGGAATTGACTTTTGTAAGCAAGCTGGCATTCCTGCGGTACACGCTCACTTCGGCTTTATTCCCGAAGACCCGAAAGATGTTCTTTATATAGAGTTTGTGGCGTTGATGAAAGAGCTTGCTAATTACGCATTAAAGCAAGGCATAGATATTTATTTTGAAACAGGCCAGGAAACTCCTGTCACACTCCTTCGCGCTATTACAGATATTGGCACGGGCAATCTTTTTGTAAATTATGATGTGGCCAACCTGGTAATGTATGGTAAAGCAAATCCTTTAGATGGGTTACAAACGATCGGTAAATATGTAAGGTCTTTACATGCAAAGGATGGAAAGTATCCTACCAATCCCTATAAGTTAGGAAAAGAAGTACCTGTTCCTGAAGGTGAAGTTGATTTTAAAGGGATCATATCTACGCTTAAAAAAATTGGTTTCAAAGGGGCGCTTACCATTGAGTATGAACTTTCGGGAGCAAGCAAAGATTATTTGTTGAAGACAAAAAAATATCTTGAAGGACTGATCGCATCGGCATAGTAAGAAGTTGTCCAAAAGAGGATCCATGAATTTTCTACAAGGCTAAGAGTAGTTGGTATCCGCCATCCACAGGAAGATCTTTGGAGGTTTTACCCGGCCGAAATTCAATTTTTTCTTTCTTTATGTTTCACAAAGGGGACTATAAACAGTGATTTAAAATTGCTGTTTTCTTTTTTCTCCATGCAGGTATCTAAACCATATACCAGGTCTTCGGAGGATAGTTTTTTAAAAGTTCCAAACAATCTATCCCATATACTCAATACATCTCCGTAATTGCTATCGGTATAGGGTTGTTGATGGTGATGATGTACATGATGCAAATTAGGAGTAATGAAAACGAGTCCCAATATAGAATCTACCTTGTTGGGCAACTCGTAATTTATGTGTGCAAATAATGTAGTAAACACCTGGATAATTTGCCTTAAAATCAATACCCAAAAGACGATGCCGCCTAAAAAGACCCATAATAATGTAAAGGAAAGCCTTATAATATTTTCTCCCGGATGCTCTCTGAAAGTAGTAGAAACATCCACTATCTCGTCGCTGTGATGTACAGAATGAAATACCCACAATCCTTTTACCTTGTGCATAATAATATGATAAAAATATTCTCCTAAATCAAGAAATATAAAAGAGATAAGGAATAACAGGAATGAATTTTTTCCTATTTTTAAATGATAAAGAAAGCCCGAATGATGAAGGGTAGTCCATTCAATAGTTTTAGCAAAAGCGAGGCTTAGCAGTAATTGCCCCGGAATGTTGGTAAAAATAAACGAGGCATTTAAAAAAGCATGATTCCATTTTTTATAATTAAATATTATTCCTGCAATATTTTCAATATTCCAGCTAATAAAAAATAAACCTGTAAATAAAAATAATTGTGCCTGCAGCCCATGATTAATGATTAAGTGTTGAAGATAATTCATCAGGATAATTTGTTTTATTAATATTTTTTAAAATGATAATGTGATTCCTATGTAGATCCCATCCTGTTTTGCATAGGGATTATTCAAATAATTTAATCGCCTGTAGTACCCAATGGAGACGACATGAAAAATATTTTCTATTCCTGCACTTGCTTCCATAAAAGGCCCATGGCTCAAAAGATTAAAATTGGAATCCTTATTATAATCCTGGTTTGCTTTGCTCATATCACCCCAATAGGCATTGAAAGAAAACCGTTCACGCCAACCCCACTTTTGCAATACGGGTATTTTATCAAATAATACACCGCCGAGGTAAAACCTCGTATGAAGGCTTACATAGCGGTCTGCAGCAAATTCATAAGGCGTCATAGTATTGAATAGGTATTTGCTCGCAACATAATATTCGTTCCCGGCGGGTATATCCAGTAACAGATAAGGCAAAGTGCCAAATATTTTTCCCGCTTCGAGTTTATAATAGAGCATACTCTTGGGTGGTAACCTCAACCGTTGCTCTATACTTATATCTATTTTATTAAAATCAAACAATGCTTTTTCGTATTCAAAACTGTATGTATAATTTGCGCTGATAATAGGATAAAAAGAGCCTAACTTAATGTTGTCGTAATTAAGAATTTTTGTCCGTTCCTTGTGGGCATACCGTAGCCCAATAGTAGCTGAAGTAACGGGTAAAATTTTTGTAAATACACTATCGTATGGTTTGTCAATTGCCGGATTAATGGGCCGGTATTTGAAATCAAAAACAGGATCAATTTCTTTATAACTTAAAATTGCTTTTGCAGCCAGATCGTGAAAGATATATTGTTCATGCTTCAACATTTCCTGTTTAATATACGTGCGGGAGTATGGAATTTTTTTTCGTAAAAATGAATTTATTATGTTGTCTTTATCCAGCTCATCATCATTATCTATGATAAAATCATAATCGCTTCCATAACTAAAAGTTGTTTTAGTCCACCTGGCTTCATTCCATACATATTTAATTCCCAGCATACCTTTTAATTTCTGGTCTTTGGTTCCGTAAGCTCCATACCCATAAAAATTTATTTTTTTGCTGATGTCAGGCATTGTCCAGAATCCAAGCCTGAATCGCCATGCTTCCAGTGAGTTATTGCTCAAAAAGGAAGAATAGGGACCAATACGGAGCCAGTTCCCAAAATCCCAGTATCCGGTGCCAGCGAATGCAACCAGCTTTATATCTCTCTGAAAGCGCCCGTTTTCCTTTAAAGAATCTACCATTTTGTAAATATTATTTTCGTGCACCGTAAGAGAGTCCGGGCGGTTTTGCTTCCAATAACTATCTGGTTTATTCCAATTAGTGGTTTGTTCTTTTTTTATAAGATGAGCTACTACTATGTTAGCCTCTCCTGTATTTAGCTTTATTTTATCTGTAACGGTTGTGTTCCTTATAACAAATTGCATAGTGTTTTTATTTTCATGAACCGGAATCCCCAGCAATGCAAGCCCACTTTCAAATGTCACAACGGATGTAAATTTATAAGGCATGTATGTCTGGTTGTTTGATGCACTATCATAAACCTGTGCATAATCTTCACTATAGCTGATGTCCCTTACGAAATTTATATTGGCAGTTTTATTCAAATGCATTTCTACAGATTCCACAGCAAGGCTATTTTTATTGATCCATAACAATCCACTAAAGGCTCTCTCATAATCGCGTATTGGCACAAACCTGATTTGCTTAATGGTATCGCCATCCTCTACTGAAGAATCTCCTTCAAAAAAATGATAGTAGAAGAAAGCGTTTGAATTCAGTGGGCTCACATAAGTCTGGTCAAAGACGGGTATCCAATCGTCATAGACATTAAAGTTGAAATAAAATTTATCAAGCCTGGCTACTAGTTCGTCCGTTTTAAGCCCTAACTTCCTTTTGGCAATAATATTTTCCCTGTTAATACTGGGAGAAACAGAATGGTAATTATTAGCAAGCCTTTCTGCAAAATAAATGGGAAGCTCTTTATCTTTTATGGCATTACTATCAAGCCCGGAATAGGTTTTTAGCACCAGGCTTTTTAAGCCTGATCCTTTCGCTTTCTGATAATCAATTTTATCAATGTCTAATTCGTTGCGGGTATAACTCTCGTAACTATAACTGCGGAATCTTGATGGGTTATTATTAGCTTTATGATCAATCACTTTTTCCATAAAGGATTTGCCAGGCTTTTTGAAACCGCCAATTACTACAGCTTTTAAAACCTCTGTTTTATTCTTCAAGGTTATAACGAGATCACTTGTATGGCCTTCTTTTAGCGCTATTGAAAAATTTTCAAAACCAACACTTGAAACCTCCAGGCTATCATACCATTTGTCAGCCAGTATTCTGAACGAGCCATCCATCTTTGACAAAGCGCTATAGCCACTTCCTTTTAAGTGTATTGTAGCGTTTTGCAAGGGTCTGCTGCCGTTTATTTCTGTTACCCTACCCGTGATTAAATAACTGTTTTGGGCATCAGCTACCTTAGTAAAAAAGGCAAAGCCAACCGCCAGAGATATTATAAAAGAGAAGTTATTCATATACTAACCGGGTAGAAAAGTTTATTGAGAGCGGGGCTTTATAAAAGATAATTAAAAGATCTGCCGGCAAATAACTTTTTACAACATAGTTGCACCTTTTAATAGAATAGTTGGGTGAGAGTTAATTGGAAAATAATTTTCACTTGTTTATAATAATTAAAATTGCTACAGATCCTGAGTTGAGCTTTGCAGCGCAGGTATATTTTTTGCTTAAAAAAAATTAGATTGCCCAACCTTTTTAATTGGACTATCTCACTATGAATATAAACTTGTCTGATTTAGAGGAGCAAACTAAAAAGCTAATACAAGATTGTATTAATGAGGATAGATGTGCTCAAGGCAGATTGTATAAACAGTATGCTCCAAAAATGTTTGGAGTTTGTTTGCGGTATTCAAAGAACAGGGAGGAAGCCGAAGATATTCTGCAGGAAGGGTTTGTACAGGTATTCAGGTCATTGCGCAGCTTTAAATTTATTGGTTCTTTTGAAGGATGGATACGAAAAATAATGGTTTATACAGCGCTTGCGAACTATAGGGCAAAGCCGAAAATGCATGCGGTTATAACTATTGAAGAAATAGGCGATATAGCCATGGTAAATAATGAAGATATAATTGGTTGGTTGGGTAAAAAAGAGTTGCTGGAAATGGTGCAATCATTGCCTCCAATGTATAGAATGGTATTTAACCTTTATGTATTTGAAGGACTTAAGCATCGCGAAATAGCCAAAGAATTAGGCATTTCTGAAGGCACCTCAAAATCTAATTTATTTGATGCGAAGGTAATATTACAAAGAGCTGTTATTAATAGTTTGAAAGTTGCTGATCAAAATTCTTCGAATGGATAAAAATCTACATAATATTGAAGATCTATTTAGAAAAGGGCTTGGAGGGAATGAGGAAATACCTTCTCCCAATATATGGGACCGTATTGATGAAACATTAGATAAGGATAAAGTAATAAGGATTGGTAAAAAATATACCTTTCTAAAAAAGATAATTTTTTTCCTGGTATTTTTTTTAATAGGGTTGAGTATTTACGTTTGGAATAAAAGGAATAACGATAATCCGGAAAGGGAAAATAGTGTCATTTTAAATAAAGAAAAGACAAAAGATAGTAATTCTGTTTTACCATCCCAACTCAACAAAATTGATTTAATAAAGCCTGTTGATTCACTAAGCACAAATGCCAATAATAATCAAAAGTTGATAACGGGAATTGGCAAGTCAAATATTGGCCTCTTAAATTCTTCAATTTCAAAACAGGAAGAATTACCAAAAAATAAACCGAAGACCGGAGTAAATATAAAATTACCGGATCACGTTGAAGACGGGTATCAGGTTGATGTGAAACGTAGTAATATTGATTTAAACAGCGCTTTGTTATCCTTAAATCAATCAGATCCTTTGCATGTTACAAGATTGAAAACTGCTAAACCAACAAGGCAATCCCGGTTTTTTATAACCGGTTTCTTCTCGCCAGATATGCCATTTTATCGTTTGAAAGATAATGATTCCGGCAGCCAGAGTGATTATTTATCAAAGATTGAAAATAATGAAAACGAAGCGTTTTCGTTAACAACAGGAGTATTAATTGATTACAAACTCAGGTCAAACTGGAGTTTGCAGTCTGGGTTAACATTTGTGGTCATAAATACTGATTTGAATCCGGGGATAATTTATGCACAGAATGATAATTTTGGAAAGACGCAATACCGTTTAAATACATCTTCCGGATATGGCTATGTATTGCCTTCTTTCAGTAATAGTCCGAGAGTTGGCGATAGCCTCTATTCTCATTCTACCTCTCACAGATTGAAATATTTAGGAATTCCCTTAGCTGTACAATATTCCATCAATAGAGGAAAATTTACATTGAATGCAATGACAGGGATATCGTCGAACTTTTTAACACAAGGTAATATCACTACAGAAGTTGAAAAGGGAAATAATAGTGAAACAGAAACAACAGATAAAATAACAGGCCTAAAGAAATTTTACATTAACAGCATGGTGGGTATAGGGTTGGGATATAATTTTTATAAAAACCTGTCAGTTAGTTTTTCACCTACTTTACGATTTGCTTTAAACTCTGTTAATAAAGATGTGCCTGTGAAATCTTTCCCTAATTCATTAGGTTTTTCTTTCGGGGTAAAAACAAAATTATAAGAGAGTAAGCAAATAATCCCCCTGTTATTATTCATGAGTAAAAACAACAGTCCCACTTTTTTCAGTGTCAGATTCAATTCTCACTTCGTATCTTTTAGCTCCATCCGTCACAATCATCAATGCAGTATTGGGCGGTATAGTCCCTAAATTGTCTGCATACATTGTGACGGTATTTTCTTTTATGTTTTTATCTAAAGTAAGTGTAAGAGAAATAGGCTTATCTGATAATCTTTTATTAGCGAGCACCACTTTTCCATTATAGAATACTGTTATGGAATCACCATCAATTTCCCCATTGTCGTAAAAAGAAAGATGAAAGGTTGGATTAGAAATGGAAATAGTTTTTAAGATATTTTTCTTCCGGTTTTCAAATCCTTTCAAAACAGGATTAGAAGGATCAATGGTTCCGGGGTTATTAATAGCAGACTTTGTAATAGCGCTATTGGGAGTTGGAACAGGAGTGTTTAAGACCTGAGGCTTTTGAAGTATAGGCTTTTGCTCCGGTTCCTTTTTAGCCGGAATAGTTGATTTTGCCGGCGATTCAGGAGTTAATCTTTGTGTCATTCCTTGTTTCGGCGAAACCTTTGTGACAGGTTTTTTTTCGCGAGGCATAAACCCTGTCGGAAGATCGTTCACTACTCTTCTTGACAAAACAGTTGTACCCGTGCCGCAGCCTCGCCCCTGGTTAGGGGCAGGCAACCAGGTACCTTTTAATATTTCCATATCATCACTGTCGGTTTCATAATGTAATCTATGGGTTTGAAAACAATTTTGAAAATCAGGCGGGGTATTGAACTTTGTTCTTTCAATTTCGGTAACTACCAGGTCCTTGCTTTCATCATCAAAGCTGCCGGTAAGTTTGCAAATGGTATAATATCTTTTTAATCCTTCCTGGAAGTAAGTGTAGGAATACCCTGATACTCTTGAACCATTAACCGTAAGTTCTAAAACATATTTAATATCATTCGTTCCAAAATTATGAAGCCCGAAGCCATTTTCCTGGAAGCCTCCTTTCCATTGCCCGTTTAAATTAATTTCGCTTTTATAATGAGAAGTTCTTTTTTGGGATGATAAATTTTGGGCGTAAGTATTTTGGGCACATAATCCGAAACTCGCTACCAACAAAACTGACAAAGTAAATATTTGTTTCATTATGCTAATGAATTGCTTCGATCAAAATTAATTGTTATTAAAGTTATATCTCTGGTAAAGGATGTGATGTTTGTCTAATACTTCGTTAAATTTGCCCTTCAAAATTCAGTGCAAATTTTTTTTGAGTAAATAAAAATGATAAATATAACTTTCCCTGATGGGGCTGTAAGGCAGTATGAGCAAGGTTCTTCAGCAATAGAAATTGCAAGGTCAATAAGCGAAGGGCTTGCCCGGAAAATTTTAGCGGCAAAAGTTAATGATGAAGTTTGGGATCTTTCACGGCCTATCAATAAGGATGCTGCTATAAAGTTTTTGACCTGGGATGAAGAAAGTGGAAAGTCAACCTTCTGGCATTCCTCAGCGCATCTTATGGCGGAAGCGGTAGAAGATATTTTTCCGGGAGTAAAGTTCTGGGTAGGGCCTCCCGTTGAAAAAGGATTTTATTATGATATGGACCTTGGTGAAAACGTTATTGCCGACTCTGATTTGGAAAAGATCGAAAATAAGATGAAGGAGCTTGCAAAGCAGAATAATCTGTTTTCACGAAGAGAGATCTCAAAAGCAGATGCAATAAAATACTTTGAAGAAAAAGGAGATGAATATAAATTAGACCTCCTTTCAGGATTGGAAGATGGAAAGATCACATTTTATACGCAGGGGCAATTTACAGACCTGTGCCGGGGGCCGCATATTCCATCTACAGGCCTTATCAAAGCGATAAAGCTGACCAACATTGCCGGCGCATACTGGAAAGGAGATGAAAAAAATAAGATGCTTACCCGGATCTATGGGGTTACTTTTCCTAATCAAAAGGAGCTGGATGAATATCTTGTTTTTCTTGAAGAAGCAAAAAAGCGCGATCATAGAAAACTCGGTAAAGAGCTGGAATTATTTACCTTCTCAGAGAAGGTAGGGGCGGGGTTGCCGTTGTGGCTGCCTAAAGGCGCTATGCTTCGTGAAAGATTACAACAATTTTTACAAAAGGCGCAGGTAGAAGCAGGGTACCTACCTGTTATCACTCCGCACATAGGCTCTAAGAATTTGTATGTTACCAGCGGCCATTATGAGAAATATGGCGCAGATAGTTTTCAGCCTATCAAAACCCCTGTTGAAGGAGAGGAGTTTTTGCTGAAGCCTATGAATTGTCCCCATCATTGCGAGATTTACAGATCTTCTCCAAGAAGCTACAGAGACCTGCCGCTGCGGCTTGCAGAGTTTGGAACCGTGTATCGGTATGAGCAGTCAGGTGAACTGCATGGCCTTACCAGAGTGAGAGGATTTACCCAGGATGATGCGCATTTATTTTGTATGCCAGAGCAGGTGAAAGATGAATTTAAAAAAGTAATTGATCTTGTTTTGTACGTGTTTAACTCTCTCGGATTTACAGAATATACCGCCCAAATTTCTTTGAGAGATCAAAACGACAGATCAAAATATTTAGGCAGTGACGAGAACTGGGAGCTTGCTGAAAAAGGTATTATGGAAGCGGTGGAAGAAAAGGGATTGAAGAATGTGGTAATTGAATATGGTGAAGCCGCTTTTTATGGCCCGAAATTGGATTTCATGGTTCGCGATGCGATTGGTAGAAAATGGCAGTTGGGAACCATCCAGGTTGATTACAATTTACCTGAAAGATTCGACCTGACTTACATTGGTGAAGATAATACGAAACACCGCCCTGTGATGATCCACCGTGCACCGTTTGGTAGTTTAGAAAGGTTTGTGGCTGTGCTCATTGAGCATTGTGCCGGAAAATTTCCGATGTGGCTGGTGCCTGTACAGGTAAAAATTCTACCAATAAGCGATAAATTTTTACCTTATGCAGAAAATGTTTTATCTCAATTAAAAAATAATGATATTCGTGTAGAAATTGATGACAGAAGCGAAAAAATTGGCAAGAAAATAAGAGACACGGAATTGGCTAAAATACCGTTAATGCTTATCATTGGTGAAAAAGAGGTGAATGAAGAAAAAGTTTCTGTAAGAAGACAGGGCAAGGGAGACGAGGGAACAAAAACTTTAAGTGAAGTAATTGAGAGTATTCAGGAAGAGGTAAGGAATAGAGCGCAGATAAATTAGTCTAACTAAAATAATGACAACGACACAATCATTTAAGATTTACGAAGTTTTGCAACGCCATTTTAAAAATAATGACGAGAATAAAATAACTATCCTTACGACTAAAGAGGATTTATTGAAATTTCAAGTTGACGTTGAGAAACGGTTTAATAGTATGATTCTATGGGTGGTTGGCACAGGAATCGGTGTAGTAGGCTTAATACTTTCAACCATCAAATTATTCATCATCAAATAAACAATTTATAACCTAAAATCAATTAATGGCATTTCCACCCCGACCGCCCAGAGGCACATTTAACCCACGTTTTAAAAAAGAACAACAACAGGAACACCGTACTAACCAGATGATAAGAGTCCCCAACGTAAGATTGGTTGGAGAAAATATTGAAACTGGTATTTATCCTACTGTAGAAGCACAAAAGATTGCCAATGAATTAGGCCTTGACCTTGTCGAAATTTCACCACAGGCTGATCCTCCGGTTTGCAAAGTGATAGATTATAATAAGTTTCTTTATGAAAAAAAGAAACGTGAGAAGGACATGAAGGCCAAAAGCAAAGTTTCTGAAGTAAAAGAGATCCGGTTCACACCGAATACAGATGATCACGATTTTGATTTTAAATCAAAACATGCAGAAAATTTTTTAAAGGATGGCAATAAAGTAAAGGCTTATGTACAATTCAAGGGTCGTGCCATCATGTTTAAGGAAAGAGGTGAATTATTATTATTAAAATTTGCAGAAAGGCTCGTGGATGTAGGAACTTTAGAAAGTATGCCTAAATTGGAGGGCAAAAGGATGTTCGCCATATTTGCCCCCAAGAGCCAAAAGAAAAAATAAAAAGTACTTATACTTTTGTCTTAAACCGTTTTCTCTAATAGAGCCAATCAAAACAGATTGGCTCTATTAGTTTATCTTATTCCCATCCTATGTTGGTAAGTTCTGATAGCATAAAAACTTATGAATATCCGCATGGCTTTTTGTAAAAATAAATCGGCAGCAAATATTTTTTTCGATTTTAGGGATATTGTAAGTCTTTTTACCCAAATAATACGTAATATTACGTGAGTCAAAAATGAGTATTTGCTCTGTATGATTTACCATTATTAAACTTGACTTTTGCAGACATTATTAATTAGTTCAAAATATTATTTTCCCCTATGAAACAAGAAACTGATGAGGTGATTAATGTAATGATTGTGGATGATCACGTTCTTTACCGCGCTGGAGTTAGAACCGCTCTTTCTTCAAAGAAAGATATTAAAATTATAGCAGAAGCAGATAATGGGACACATCTTCTTAATATGCTGAAAGCTATACAGCCTGATGTGATCCTGCTTGACATCCAAATGCCCATAATGGATGGGATTACTGCATTACCGGAAGTAAAAAAACTCTATCCGCAAATTAAAGTCATCATGCTTACTTTACTTGATGATCAAAGTGTAATTACCAGATTAATGGAATTAGGGGCTAACAGCTATCTCGTAAAAACTTCAGATGCGGAAATAATTTATGAAGCAATTAAAACATGCCATTACCAGGAATTTTATTTTAATTCCCTCACTAACAAAGCGCTCTTGAATAACCTGCGCCAAAAGAACATGGCTTCTCCCTTTAAAATACAGCATGAAGATGCTACGCTTACTGAAAAAGAAATTACAATTTTAAGATTGATGTGCGATGAAAAAAGTACCCGTGAAATTGCAGAAGCCGTGGAACTAAGCCCGCGCACTATCGAAGCGATCCGGGATAAGCTGAAGGTGAAAACCGGGACAAAGAGCACTGCCGGCCTTATTATGTTTGCAGTAAAAAATAATTTGCTTAACCAGGAGAATTAATAAGGGCATATTCATTTCATACATCTATTTTTGCTCATTCACTTTGTAAAGTATGAATGAGCATTTTTTTATTTATGATAACGAATATTTCCTTACCGCCCAGCCGGTAATAAATATATCCAATCGTTCTTTTAAATATGGTGATGGCCTTTTTGAAACTATGCGAATGGAAGATGGCCGGATCCTTAATTCAGAATTTCATTTTGAGCGCTTCTTTGATGGCCTTAATATTTTACAATTTGATATCCCGGATTTTTTAACGCCATTTTTCTTTACTCAAAAAATAGATCAGTTATTTAAAAAAAATAAACAGGATACAAGCGCCAGAGTCAGGCTGATGGCTTTTCGGGGTGATAGCGGTATCTTAAAAGCTACAAATAATTATCCTCATTATATTATTGAAATAGCGCCGCTTGAAGATAAAATGGAATTAAACAAAAATGGATTAGTAATAGATGTTTTTCCGGATGCAAGAAAAAGTTGTGATCGTTTTTCTAATGTAAAATCCAATAACTATCTGCATTCCGTTATGGCTGGTTTATTTGCAAAAAAAAATAACCTGGATGATGCCATCCTGCTGAATACATCCGACAGAGTTTGTGAAACTGCTATTGCCAATCTCTTTATCATAAAAGATAGCAATATTTATACGCCTCCTTTATCGGAAGGCTGTGTGGCAGGAACAATGCGCCGGTGGATGCTTGAAAAATTTTCTCAAAGAAAATATTCCGTTGCAGAAAAAAATATTTTAATAGAAGACGTATTGGATGCCGATGAAGTTTTTCTTACCAATGCTATTCAACATTTGAGATGGGTAAAGCATTTTAGGGGAAAAGATTTTGGAAACGAAAAGGCTATCGAACTCTATAAAAATATTTCTGAAAATGTTGGGACATAAATACTAAAATTCATCCCTTGTTTAGCTGTAAATTGCGCCTGAATCAATCATTATTTAATTAGCTATTCTTGACTTACGAAGAATCCATTCATTATTTATACAATAAGCTGCCAATGTTTAGCCGTAGCGGCGCAAAGGCTTATAAGGCAGACCTGAAAAACACGATCGCACTTTGCAGTTTTTTAAACAATCCCCAGGATAAAATAAAAACGGTACATATTGCAGGTACTAATGGTAAAGGATCGGTGAGCCATATACTTGCTGCTATCTTCCAGGCGAATGGCTATAAAACCGGCTTATATACTTCGCCTCATTTAAAAGATTTTCGCGAAAGGGTAAAGATAAATGGTGAAATGATGTCGCCGGAATTTCTGCCGGAATTTGTGGACAAAACAAAAGCGATTGTTGAAGAGATCAGCCCTTCTTTTTTTGAGCTGACCTTTGCAATGGCGCTTGATTATTTTGCACAGCATGAAGTGGACATTGCAATCATTGAGACCGGCCTTGGTGGCAGGTTAGACAGCACTAATGTGATTATGCCGTTGCTGTCTGTTATTACGAATATCAGCTACGACCATACCGATATCCTCGGAGATACACTTGCTAAAATTGCCTACGAAAAAGCTGGTATTATTAAACCCAATGTTCCTGTTGTTATTGGTGATGTTGTTCCTGAAACAAGGCCTGTGTTTGAAAATAAGGCAGCAGAAACCCACTCACCAATTTTTTTTGCACAAGATGAATACGAGATCCTATCAACAACTTATGATGTGAAATACCTCGATGTAGAAGTATTAAATAAAAAATTAAAAGAAAAAGATACTTATCGCCTTGATTTGAATGGGCTTTATCAGCAAAAAAATATACTCCCTGTTCTTAGTGCTGTTGATTTACTGAAAAATAATTTTTCACTAAAACCGGATAAAATAAAAAGCGCTTTATCCAAAGTAAAAAGTCTGACGGGTCTGTACGGCAGGTGGGATGTTATTCACGAAAAGCCTGTCGTAGCGCTTGATGTGGCTCACAACGAAGATGGAATAAGGCAACTTCTTTATCAAATCAATCAAACGGAATTTCAACAGCTTCATATTGTTTTTGGGATGGTAAAGGATAAGGATATTGAAAAAGTTTTGATACAATTTCCTCAAAATGCAACCTATTATTTTACCAAAGCGCAGAACCCACGGGCTTTGCCGGAAAATGAATTAAGAGAAAAGGCAATCCGCTATGGCTTAAATGGCGCCGCTTATTCATCCGTAAACGATGCGCTTGAGGATGCGTTACAACATGCTTCAGATAAAGATTTGATTGTGATATGCGGAAGCGTATTTGTGATTGCCGAAGTGGAAAATACATTTTAGAGCTGTCGGCTTGGATCATTTTGTAAGGATGGATTTTAGCCCGCCCCAAAACTATAGCACTCCCTTTTCCTTCAGTGCATAATAGATGCAATTACTATGAAGCGCCTGTACAATTTTATTTTCAAGAAAGAGCATTTTCAATTCTTCAACAGAAATTTTTTCTAACTGCAGTTCTTCATTTTCATCTAATTTTTGCACACTGGTTCTTTTGCCTCCTTCTGCTAAAAAAAGATAAGTATAATTCTCAAGCACGCCGGGATTAGCGGAAACTCTTCCTACCTGGGTGATAGACGAAAATTCATATCCTGTTTCTTCTTTTAATTCTCTTTGTATAGCTGCGGCAGGGGTTTCATTTTCATCAACAAACCCTCCCGGTATTTCTAAAATGGTTTCCTGTAAAGGATGCCTGTATTGCCGCACCATTAAGACTTCGTTCTGCTCAGTAATAGCTACTGCGCAAACCGTAGCCGGCAATTCAACCACAAAGTATTCTTCAATAATTTTGCCTTCAGGCGTTTGGCATTTATCCTTACGTGCTGTAAAATAAGGATGCCTACTTAAATATTCTGAGGATAGTACCTTCCATTTCATATCATTGGCCACCGGTGTAATTTTAATTTGTTTAATTCCAGGTGCATGAAATAATTATTGATTGACGATGCTTAATAATTCAATTTCAAATATGAGCGTAGAGCCGCCGGGTATAGCCCCACCTGCACCTCCGTCTCCATAAGCAAGGTCTGAAGGGATAAACAGCTTCCATTTGCTTCCTACCGGCATCAATTGCAAAGCTTCTACCCAACCCTTTATAACACTTGACACAGGAAGAGTAAGCGCTTTTCCTCTTTTATAAGAATTATCAAATTCTGCCCCATCCAGCAAAGTGCCTATATAGTGAGCCTTAACGGTATCTGTGGCTTTAGGTATTGGCCCGGTTCCTTTGGTAATTATTTCATATTGCAAACCGCTGGGCAAAGTAACTACGCCGGCGCGTTTCTTATTTTCTTCTAAAAATTTTGTTCCGGCTTCTTTAGTAACGCTTATTTTCTTAGTCATAAATTCCTGTAATTTCTGCTGAATTTGCATGTTAGCATCCTCCTCTGTTATAGTTAATGATTGATTATTGAATACATCGTTAAAAGCCTTGTTCAGATATACGTTGTTTATTTTTTCAACCCCTTGCATTTTGTAATAGGACGCCACCTGAACTCCGATTGCATAGCTAAGGCTGTCTGTAGCGGACATAGGTTTTATTGTTGCCACCGGAGACGCAGAAGCCTTATGCACAGGCGCGGGTCTCCTGGTTTGCGCATATACCGAGGTGATCATAACGGGTAAAATAAATACTATCTTTTTCATAAATTTTTTTGTGTTAACTGGCTAAAATACCGGGCGCAAATATAACCTAATCTTCCCTTAAATCTTTACCGGTAAGATTGAGAAAAACGTCTTCAAGATTGGCAGCTTTGGTTTCTTTAGGCCTTTCAAAGCCGGAAGCAACAAGATCGTCTATTAACTTATCAGGAGATTGCAAAGCAATAATTTTTCCTTCATTCATAATGGCAACGCGGTCGCATAAGTATTCCGCTTCATCCATGTAATGTGTGGTGATGATCACCGTGGTACCACTGCTTCTTATTTGCCTTATTAATTCCCATAAGTTGCGGCGGGCCTGCGGGTCCAGGCCTGTTGTTGGTTCATCTAAAAAGATGATCCTGGGTTTATTGATCAAAGTAGTAGCAATAGAAAACCTTTGTTTTTGCCCTCCGCTCATCTCTTTGTACTTATTCCTGGCTTTGTCTTTCAGGTTTACCATCTCCAGTAATTTATTGGAATCTACATGCGTATTGTATAATCCGCAAAACAGATCAATTAGCTCCAGCAAATTCAGGCCCGGATAAAAGCCTGAAGTCTGTAACTGAACGCCAATAATTTTTTTGATCTGGCCTGCATCATGGTCAAGGTTAAAACCGTCCACTATAATGGTACCGGAGGTTTTATCACGAAGCGTTTCTATTATTTCAAGGGTTGTTGATTTTCCCGCACCGTTGGGGCCGAGTAAGCCAAATATTTCTCCTTCATGCACATCAAATGAAATCCCTTTCACAGCTTCAAATTTGCCATAATTTTTTACAAGATCTTTTACTGAGATAATAGTACTCATTTCTTTCTTTTTTTCGTGAATGGTGGGTGGTAAATTGTTGTGAATGCCTATTGTTTATTTGCCTGCAAGACAGCTTTCCAGCTCCTCCATCATTTTCACACTGCCGATAAATAAAGGAGTTCTCTCATGTAATTGTGACGGCACTTTTTCCAGTATTCTTTGATGGCCATCTGTGGCTTTGCCGCCGGCTTTTTCCAGTATGTAGGCCAGGGGATTGCACTCATAGAGTAACCTCAATTTCCCATTAGGTTTTTCTAAAGTGCCCGGGTATAAAAAAATGCCTCCTTTAATTAAATTTCTATGTACATCGCTCACCATGCTGCCGATATATCTTTGCGTGTATGGCCCACCGTTAGTCTTATTCCTTTTTTGGCAAATGTCAATATATTTCTGTACCTCCTTGCTGTAGCTAAAGAAATTCCCATGATTGACAGAATAAATTTTTCCTGTTTCGGGGCATTTTATATCAGGATGGCTTAAACAAAATTCACCTATAGACTGATCTAATGTAAACCCATTCACTCCTCTTTTGGTGGCATACACCAGTATAGTTGAAGATCCATAGATAACATAGCCTGCCGCTACCTGGCGGGTGCCGGCCTGCAAAAAATCTTTAATAGTAACAGGCGTTCCCGTTTCGGTTACCCGCCGGTAGATGCTGAAAATGGTGCCGATCGAAACATTTACATCTATATTGCTGCTGCCATCCAAAGGATCGTACATGCAGATGTACTTGGAATTTCTGCTAATAGCATCATCAAAAATGACGACATCGTCTAACTCTTCGCTCGCAATGCCGGCACAACTTATACCATGGCGCAACACCCCGGTCAATTCATCATTGGCAAACTCGTCTAACTTTTTTACCTCTTCGCCCTGCACATTCATAGTGCCTGTATCGCCGAGAATATCAACCAAACCCGCTTTGTTTACCTCTACATTCACCCGCTTTGCAGCCAATCCAATATCCCTCAGAAGCCCCGCCAACTCGCCTGTGGCTTTTGGAAAAGCGCGCATCTCTCTTATAGTGAATTCATCGAGTGTTAAAACGTTTCTATTTACCATATACTTTTTGTCGCTTTTTTTAAAATAATGCTGACAAAAGTAAGTGTAATTATTATTATTGGTTCAATGGCTGATGAATGTTATTGCGTGGTTTGGAAATAAAATGATGTCAGCAGGAAAAATGGAAACCGGGAAATTTTAAAGCAGTATTTATACTATTGATATGTAGCTTATACCATAGTAGTTTATTCGTTTGTTTACTATCAATGCAGTAAAAATATTTATAAGAAATAAAGTAATAATGCGTGTCCGATAGTTATGTATGGCTTGTACCTTTGTACAAGAAGTTAATGAATGTTCTGTGAGCATTAATTTTTAAATCCAACCCTGTTGATCTGATAGCCATCGGAACCTTTGATCAAGGTAAAACCAAAATAAATCCAATATCAGCGACTTTTGATCTTATTGAGTTCATTAATTTAGAAAGATATTATTCCCGTGAATAACCAGGCTAAATAGCCAACGAATTTCTTCCTGATTGAAATTGGACTCGCAGGATTAAATTATAGCAGTACGGACAGGTCGCGACCTGTCCGTACCCGTATATACACTATCCGACGCATCTTTTTCATCATGGCTCAAAAAGCCGATCCATGTTTCTGCCGTCAGGCCCTGCATCTGTTGCGTGTTCAGTATGACCTGGCCATCCTTTCTCAATGCAACACCAATATTAAATATGGCATTGGCCGCCCACTGCAAACGGTGGTGAAGAAAGGCTCATTGATTACGAATGTCTCTGACCCCGCCTCAGCGGCTACTGCCACTGATATGGTAAGCACTGCAGAGTATGATCAATTTGGAAGGGAATCTTTTAAATACCTTCCATCGCCGGCCAACAATACCGGCGGCAATACCCACATCAGCGATGGCCTGTTCAAGCTGAACCCCTTTCAGCAGCAGGCGGCCTTTTATGATAATAATAATTCAAGCAGCCCGATCACAGGACAGGGCGAAACCTATTTTTATGGGCAGACACAGTTTGAGCCATCACCTCTCAACCGCGTAAGCAAAGCGCTTCCACCGGGAGACAACTGGGCAGGCAGCAACCGAGGCGCCGCTACAAAGTATTATTTTAATACCGATGCCGATGCAGTAAGACTATGGAATGTAACCGACGGCACTTTGGGCACCTTGGGCAGCTATGCAAGCCCCAGGGCTTACATGGCAGGCACGCTATATAAAACTATAACGGAAGATGAGAACAACAAGCAGGTAATAGAGTTTAAGGACATGGAAGGTAGGGTAGTGCTGAAGAAAGTGCAGCTTACCGCCGCTGCCGATGATGGCAGCGGCAGCGGGCATACGGGCTGGCTGTGCACGTATTACATCTACGATGAGGGCGGCAACCTGCGCTGTGTTGTTCAGCCACGTGGCGTAGAACTGATTTCTTCCAACTGGGTATTGACCGATGCCACCATCCTTGCCGAACAATGCTTCCGCTATGAATACGATGCGCGCAACAGGATGATCATAAAAAAAGTGTCGGGAGCCGGAGAGGTAAACATGGTATATGATGCAAGAGATCGGCTGGTAATGACACAGGATGCCGATATGCTCGCACAGGGTAAATGGCTGGTTACCAAATACGATGGGTTGAACCGCCCCGTAGAAACCGGCTTGTGGACCAATGGCACCACTGCCTCAAATCACCGGACAACTGCAGCAGGCTCCACTGATTACCCGCAGACTCCTTCCGGCTATGAACTGCTTACCCAGGCCTACTATGATGATTACAATTGGATAGGCGCATCAGGCAGTACTATCACCAATACCAATTATGAAACCAGTTGGGATAGTTATCTGCTGGCAGCTTCAACAACGCTATTTCCGTATGCGGTGACCAATACAAAATCTACAGCTACCAAAGGGATGGTAACCGGCACAAAAACAAAGGTTTTGGGCACGACATCGTATTTATTTACCATAACCATCTACGACGAAAAGGGGCGGGTGATACAATTTAAAAGCACCAATCTTAGCAGCGCTTCAGACAATTACGATGTAGTTACCACCCAATACGGCTGGCAGGGATTACCGCTGGTTATTGTACAAAAGCAGCAAAAATCCGGCACTAACGCACAGACCGTTACTACCGTTACCAAAAACAATTATGACGACCTTGGCAGAATCATTAAAGTCGAAAAACGGCAGGCACACAGCTTATTCAACAGCGGCGCCATGAGCGCTTATGCCACCATCAGCCAAACAGAATACGATGCGCTGGGGCAGGTAAAGAAAAAGGAATTAGGCACAGCGCCATTAGAAACACTTACTTACGATTACAACATACGCGGGTGGCTGCTGGGCGCTAACAGGGATTATATAAGCCAAAGCACAACGTCTCCCGACAAGCATTTTGGTTTTGACCTTGGCTATGATAAGAACGGCGTACTCGGAACCTATACGCACCAATACACCGGCAACATCAGTGGCACGGTATGGAAAAGCGAAGGCGATAAAGAGAAACGGAAATATGATTTTATCTATGATGCAGCAAACCGGCTTACCGCTGCTGATTTTAACCAATACACTTCATCTGCTTTTAATAAAACTGCCGGTGTGGATTTTAGCGTATCAGGATTAACTTATGATGCCAACGGAAATATTTCGGGCATGAACCAGAAAGGATTGAAAATAAATGCTTCTTCGCTGATAGACCAGCTTACCTATACGTACCAGAGTAATTCAAACAAGCTTTCGAAAGTGGCAGATGCAGCGAATGATAATGCCAGCACGCTTGGCGATTTTAAGTACGATCCTGCTACCAAAGGCGCAACAGATTATAGCTATGATAGTAATGGGAACCTTACCTCTGATGCCAATAAAAAGATAAGCAGCATTACTTATAATTATCTCAACCTGCCACAGGTCATTACTGTTACCGGGAAGGGAACGGTTACTTATACTTATGATGCAGCAGGTAATAAGCTAAAGAAAGTAACACAGGAAAATAGCGCTACCGTACCTTACAATGGCGCTAACTATACAAGCAATATCACTACCACCACTACTTATATCGGGGGCGCTGTGTATGAAAGCAAGGCTTACAGCAATTCCTCTTTAGCATCCCTGCAATATACAGATGTATTACAGTTTATAGCTCATGAAGAAGGCAGGATAAGGCCCGTGAGGGATGCAAGTAATAATATTACTGCATTGGTGTATGATTACTTTTTAAAAGACCATCTCGGTAATGTGAGGATGGTGCTGACAGAAGAACAAAAGACAGATGCTTACCCGCCTGCCAGTATGGAAACCGCAGAGGCAACAACCGAAGAAGCTTTATATGCGAATGTAAGTACTACAAGGGTTACAAAGCCATCAGGCTACCCGACAGATAATTACACAAACCCAAATAATAATGTAGCCAAGGTAAGCGGCAGTGGCAATAAAATAGGACCTTCAATCACACTGAAAGTAATGGCAGGTGATACATTTAATATACGGGTAAGCAGTTGGTATAAAAAGAATGGTGCTACGCCAAATAGTCCAAACAGCATAGCAACTGACCTGGTAAGCAATCTTATCAGCAGCCTTACCGGAACGGGCGGGCCGGTGCATGGTACGATTACCTCCACACAGCTTACCAATAGCGGTGTAATGCCAACGACTGTAAATAATTTCTTAAGCAATCAGCCCGCACCCGGTAGTACAAAACCAAAAGCATATTTAAATTGGATTTTATTGGATGAACAGTTTAAATTTGTACAAACCGGTTCAAGTGCAGAGCAGGTAGGCGATGACCAGGAATTTAAGGTACATACAAAAAATAACCTACCGGTAACCAGGAGTGGTTATTTGTATGTATTTGTAAGCAATGAAACGCCGAATATAGATGTGTTCTTTGACAATTTACAAGTGACGCATGTAAGAGGGGCAATCCTGGAAGAAACGCATTATTATCCGTTCGGCTTGACCATGGCGGGGATATCTTCTAAGGCTGCTTTAGGGTTAGAAAATAAGTACAAATACAATGGTATAGAATTAGATACTTCATTGGGGCTAAATGAATATGAAGCAGCATTAAGAAACTTAGATCCTCAAACAGGCAGATGGTGGCAGGTTGATCCTGAAACAGAGAATCAGGAAATGTGGAGTCCTTATGCTTCCAATAATGATAATCCTATTTTGTATAAAGATCCAAGGGGGAATGAAGGTGAAGCATGCTGTGAATGGTTAAGCAATATTGTTACGACTGTAGTTGCAACAACATCTGTAGTTGTTGATAATGTTTTAGGTACAAATGTTACGGGAACAATTGCTAATAGCGGAGCTATTCCATCATCTCAAACGGCTACATGGAATAATGCGGTGACCACTGCTAATCAAACATCTGTTGCTACAGGTATGGGTGCTTCAGTAATCGGTGGAGGTATAGCAACAGGGTCTGCTGAGGCTACGTTAGCTTCAGGAGGAACTTCTTCAGTAGTAACTGCACCGGCATTCTTAATAGGAGCTGGGACTGCAGTAGTTGGAACAATTGTAACAGCAAATGCTAGTAAAAACTTAGCCGAGAAAAAAGGACTGATAAGAGAAAAGAATGCTCCACCTGGCACTTATGATAATAAACCTGCACAGAAGGAGAAAAATAGAGTGGTAAATCAAAAGCCAGGAGAGGCTGCTCTAAATCAATCTGAAGGGCTCCATAAGGCAAAGACTGCTGCTGCGAAAAACAAACCACTTGGTCAGGCAAAACAATCTAAAATAAACAAGACTGATAAAAGTGATGATAGATTACAAAAACAACTTGATGATATTAAAACATTAGATGACGCAAACAAAAACTTTAATTGATGAAATTTTCAAAAGGAGAAGAAATAATTTTCAAAAAATTTTTTCTTTTAAAAGAGAAAAGGAAATTCAGAGAAGCATTAAAAGTATTAGATTCCTTACAATTTAAACATAAGGATAGCAGTGTTATAAATGGTCTGTACGGGTCAATTTTTTATGAGTTAAAGGATTTTAAAAATAGTGCAATTTATTTCAGTAAGGTTATTGCAATTAAACCAAAGTCAGAATTAGCTTCATTAGGTTTATTCCATTCATTGGTAAATTTGGGGGAAGACAGAAAAGCTTTAAAAGAATTATTCCGATACACGAAAATAAGTGAACCTAAATTATACATTGTAACAATAAAAGAATTGATGGAAGATGAAAATATAGAAGGCATAGAATTTAAGACTGATAAGAAAAAAATTCAAAATTTATATAAGGAGTGGTGTTTACCTCACATTGACCCGAGGTTGTAGTTCGTAAGTTTGGCGCTTGGTAGCAAAGGTTTTTGTGTGTTAGCCATGCTTGTGCCGTTCATACTTCATGGTTGGTTTCGTTTAACCACACCTGTTATATTTTATAAAAATTCTGTGGAAGATGGAAGAGCAAAGGCGATGGCAAAAAGCGGAAATACGATTTTAGCTATGATGCGGCAAACCGGCTTACCGCCGCTGATTTTAACCAATACACTCGACATGGCGCAAGCTTGTAGTTCGTGAAGTTGGCGCAAGCTTGGTAGCAAAGGCTTTGTGTGTAAGCCATGCTTGTGCCGTTCATACTTCATGGTTGTTTTCGTTTAACCACACCTGTTATATTTTATAAAAATTCTGTGAAAGAGCAAAGGCGATGGCGAAAAGCGGAAATACGATTTTAGCTATGACGCGGCAAACCGGCTTACCGCTGCTGATTTTAACCAATATACTTCATCAGCTTTTATACTTTGCGTTGCGATACCAAACAAATTTCTGATTTTGTTACAGGCAGGCGAACGGTGAGAACTTTTACAAAAAGTAATTGATACAAAAATAATCGCTACCTTCCTGTTCAATATTAAACGAAAATTTCATTTTTGGGTTACATCAATATTAATTACTAATTTTTACAACTATTTCCCATTACTAAAATGATATGAAAGAAGATCTGCTGCAATTCATCTGGGAATTTCAATGTTTTAATAGCAACGAATTGAGGTGCTTTAAAGGCACAGATACCCATACGCGCAAAGCTATGCTGCATATCTGCGCCAGTGGGGGCAGGCCCTGATTCGTGGGCAGATCAAAATGCAATCCAGCAAGGATATAACCATCAATTCAACACAAATGAATCAGTAATCAACAGAATTTTTTTAGCAAAACCAGTTCAAGAAAATGCAAACACAGACGACCAATGGGGATATTAAATTAAAAAGATGTTTCGATAAAATATTTTTCCGAGAGCATTTAAACAAACCTCTTGATATTATTAAATGGTGGAATAGAGGAAGATTTTTATTGAATGTTATTGTAGTATTATACTCATTACTTCATTTAATGATTATGCTTTTTGTATTTAAAAACGGTTTTATAATTTTTTTACTTCCTATAATCTTTTACGTAATTCTTTTAGTAAATATTATTTACAGTTTTGGATTAGTGTTTGAGTTAATAGCAAGATTTGTTTTTCATTATAATTTACAAATAGATAATGTATATTAAATTATTAAAAAGTTGCAGTTTGCAATATCAATTTTATTGGTTTTAGCTTTATCAGCCTATGGAATCATTACCGAACCTACATGAAATCCCCCTGGCGCAGATATGCAGCAAAGATAAAGTGGAGTTGGCGTATCTGTGCCTATCTTAGTTGCTATTTTATAAAAGTCGTTTCTTATTTTACAACATGAGCAGTAAATATAAGTTTGCAGATAATGACAAATTGTATTTTGTAAGTTTTGCAGTTACTAACTGGATAGATATTTTATCCGGGAAACCGGGATTATGCGAGAAATACAGTAAGCACAAAGTATTTTGGCTTTGACCTTGGGTATGATAAAATCAATAACAATCTTATCGTCGGCAAAGCATATACCCTGGCTCAATACACCCGGCAACACCAGCGGCATCAATCCCCGTGATTCGTACTTCCACTATTTAATCCGGAAATTTTTTTTAAGAAATTATTGTTGATCTTTTATACCAATTTCTCATCAGGCTTGGCTCTTCTTTTATAATAAAAGATACCAATAATACCTATGATGACAAACGCAGAAGAGATCAGTTCTGCCTGTGTGGGATGGAATCCAAAAATGGAATAGGTAGTATTTACCCTGATCGTTTCTACAAGAAATCTTTCTACCCCGTTTACGATGAGGTAAATACAAAACATTACGCCCGGCGCTTTTATCCTTCTTCTTATTAGCCAAAGAAAAAGGAACAGGATAAAAGATGCAACAATTTCATAAAAAGGAGTGGGGAAGACAGGTAGCGGTAAAGCACGGCAATACTTTCCTTCACATCCCGGTATTAAAATTCCATCCTCATTCACATTGTGAGGATAAGTAAACGCAAACATCCATGTAGGTAAAAACTTAGGGCCTTTAAAACTTTTATGCGGTACCTTATCAAGCGATTCTTCATGGCGGTCAGTTACCATAGTAGAAATGCCTCCGGGGTCTGTAACCGAGCCATTCAGAAAATAAGTAGAATGTTCCTTCAGCTTCTCCTGAAACTGTTCGGGCGTAGCGGGTACTACGTGCCCGGGAACGTCGCTGATATAGGCGCTGTTAAAGATACCCCAATCGCCATCGCCTGCAGTTTGGCATCCCATGCGGCCGATAGCATAAGCGATCATTAGTGCAGGCGCTGCTGCATCTATCAGGTGCAGGAGATTGATCCCCTTTTTGCTGGCATAAATACAAATGGCAATCGTAGCACAGATAAGCCCTCCGTAAAATGTAAGCCCGCTTGGAGATAATAAATTGCCAATAGGGTTTTCCATAAAGCGATCCCAATTCTCCAGATTATCAAACAACTTAGCGCCTATGATCCCAAAAACCAATGCAAAAATTACGATATCGCCAACCCGGTCATGGGGCCATATTCTAATGGTTCGTTTTTCCGGCTTTGCAAGCTTCTGTTTATTCTTTTCTCTGTATTTTAAAAAGATAAGAACGGCTGCAAGCAACAACCCTCCGCCGATACTTCCTTCGCGAGAGAAGATGTATTCCTGTAAATCTATCCCGGACTGGCGGCTTGCCAGGAAAGCCCCGATCAATTTATATCCGAAAATAAAACCCACCAATCCATTAATGAACAGATCTAAAAAAGAAGCGGGTTTACCGGTGGTAATGGTTTCTTCGCGTGGTAATAAAAGTCCTGATTTTTCTTTTCTTTTTAACTCAAGCGTAAGAACATACGCAGATACTATGAATGCAATCGCAACAAAAATACCGAAAGTATAAAAGATTTTGAATGCGTTTATTTTCCATCCAAACCACTCGTTAAGGACAAAGTATAAATTAGGATACATGGCAATCGTTTAGTTCTGGAAAAATTTCCGGGCCTTTTGCACAAGGTATTTTTAAAATAATAAAAACCTTCATATAAATGAAGGTTTTTATTAACAATATTATAGTTAGCAGTAAGCTTCAAAAGCGGCAGTGAGATTATTAGAGATCATTTGCGCCGAAGCTCCTTCAATATTATGCCTTTCAAGAAAATGAACCAATTTACCATCTTTGAATAAAGCAATGGAAGGCGACGAAGGCGGATAGGGTAAAAGATGTTCGCGAACTTTATTTACGGCTTCATAATCAAATCCTGCAAAACTGGTTGCTAAGTGATCGGGTTTTTTAGGACTGGTTTCTACCGCAAGCAACGCCCCGGGACGGGCTGTTCCTGCTGAACATCCGCAAACAGAATTGATTACAAATAAAGTGGTTCCCGGTTGCTGTAAAGCATCTTCTACTTGTTGTTCTGTTACTAAATCGGTAAAACCGTTTTGAGTTAATTCTCCCTTCATGGGAAATACTATTTCTTCTGGATACATAGTTATTGTTTTATTTTAGATTGCAAATCTACAACAGTTCATTCTTTAAAAGAGCAGCCATTTTTATAAACAATTTGAAAAATTGTCATTAACAAAGAGAGTAACACGTCGTTTTGTCTTGCGATAAGGCTTGATTTTTCTATTAAATGGTATTGGTATTTATTTTGATCACTACTGCGAAACAAAACATTTAAAAAACCTAAAAAAAATAATTACTATGACAGCATTAAAATTCAATCAGCCCGCTCTGAAAACTTTCGACATCTTTCTTGATAACCTGTTAAATGATCTGCCTGCAACAAAAAATTCAGGTATTGATTTTCCTGCGGTTAATATCATTGAAACCAGTGATGATTACCAGCTCGAATTTAATGTGGCAGGAAGAAAAAAGGAAGATTTTAAAATTACCGTAGATAAAAATATTCTTACTGTATCTTTTGAAAAGAAAGAAGAGAATAAGGAAGATGACAAAGAGCAAAATAAAAAGTTTATTAAAAAAGAATTCGCTATCCAGTCATTTAAAAGGTCATTTACACTGGATGAAAAAATCAATTCGGATGCGATTGACGCTAAATACGAAAACGGAATTTTAGCGCTTTCTCTTCCCAAAAAAGAAGAAGTAAAAATATTACCTAAAGAAATTTCAGTTAAATAAGCTTATAGCAAAGAGTAGGTATGAACTCCGTCTCACGTTTAAGTGAGGCGGCGTTTCTTTATGCTCCACGAGAAGGAAATTGTTGTAGCCTTGAAAAGGCGTAATATGCTAAATAAGGGTGTGGCTCATCTCAGTTTACAAACCCCCACTTAATACCAAATCTGAAAACAAAGCCGGGAGTGGGGTAGAGAGGTGCAGCAAAATTATTATTGGTAAATCCGAATCCATGAGAAATATTAACCGTATTGATGTTTTCCATTTTTATAAACAGAGTGATGGATTTTATTCTGAAATTGAAAAAGACATTTACCTGTGGCAGGTTTTTAATGGTAATGCTATCCTGTGGAAAGAATTTTCCCATTACAGGAGAATAATTGTTGGCCTTATAAGGCGTATTATAGCTCACATCAAGGCCGGTACTTAAATTCAGGTTTTTAAAGAAATTTCCTTCAAAGGCAAGCCGCTGCCTTGTGTAAAAAAGAGGCACTCTTACCGGGTTATTACCAGCCGTTTGTTGAATAATAAAATCACTGTATAAATTAAGGTGCCCCACAATCTTATTTTTAGTGGAAGCAGAAAACTGTGTAAGGTTTACCAATCCGTTGAATTGATCTGTCTGATAAAAATTTTTGAAATAAGTATAATTAGCTATTGAAATATTCCTCGCCATCAGGGTAAATCTTGGGTTAGTTGCGGTAGCCGTCAGCACCGTAATATTTTCTTTCTTAGTATTTAAATTATTATTGAAGTTAAAAGAAGAATTTCCTTCGTAGATATAAGAAGGAGAACGATTTACATTTTGAAAAATAACCTGCACATCGCCAAGCCTTTTATTGAGCGTGCGCATAAGAGATGCGTAAACACTGAAGTCGGCAGCATTAAGGCCGGTAGCGTAAAATTCACCCCGGGCTACTGCATCCCATTTTTTGTTTCTTGTTTTGTTCCTGTATTCGCCATGCAACACGATGTTATAAAAATTCTTTTTACCGGATTCAAAGAAGCCCGAAAAGTTTTCCAGCCGTAGCCCTGCTTCAATATATTGACCTAAGTTTTTTGTTTCAGGAAACTGCCGGATCACAAAATCGTTGGATACAAATTTCCAACGGTCTTCAAGCATAAAGTTCAGGCCATTCGTGGGTATTAATGTAGTGTCATACCATTTTTTAAAGAAAGCGGAATCACTTCTTGCAAACGATTCACTCTTCAAGGTGTCTCTAAACTCGTAAGAGGAAGATTGGTATTCAATGGTATGTTGGAAGCGAAGCTTGGAGTAAAATAGGTATTCGGTAGTACTGTCATTAATGATGATAGAATCCTTTTTACCGAAATCATAGCTCTGCCTGAAAAACGCAGTAAAGTCTTTATATAAGTTTCCTGTATTGACAGAAGTTGAAAAAATGTTTTGGGTTTGTACGTCGCCTCCAAGGTTTACAGGAACGGCAAAACGCCTTTTGCGGTTAGGATCCTGCAGAAAAGAATCGCTTTGTATGCCGCCATTTTCTGATGATGTAAGTTTATTGCCCAATAACACCAGGTAAGCAGCATATCTTTTTCTTTTGCCCTGGTAATTACTAAAAAAGCGATAGTTATTGTGGCTGGTGTTTTGAGTTTGAAAAAAACCGGGCGACGAAATGAGCCGGTAGTCAATACCCACGTTCCAGTTTGGTTTTATATTCTGTGTCTGCAATACTTTTACCACCTGTTCTTTTCCCGATGCCAGGAAATAACCCAACTGCGTATAAGGCCGCGTTGTTTTAAAAAATCTTGTGTTTTCCAGGGTGTATTTATACACATCAAAAGCATGAAAACCGGCATCCCATCCGGCTTTTAGCAAAGGGGTAAATAAAACAGGAAACGCTGCACTACCATTGTTGCCCAGTGTTACATAACCTGAAGGCACCGAATAAACTTTTCCAAAATCATTAACAGAAGAGTCAAGGCGCTCCCGCACCAATGAATTTAAATGAATATAAGAAATAGTAATGGAGTCCTTTAAGTCGTCACGATGTTCAAAAGCTATAGAATCGGACCCGCCACCTGAAGGAGTGGGCATTCTAAGATTGGGCATACCTCCACCACGCGGAAACGGTATTTGTGCATAAGAAAACTGAATGAAAAAGATAAAAAGAAATAAGATAACCGGCATTTTGATCCGGTGAATATGTAGAAATATTTTTTGTAAAATAGCCATGTATAACAATTCTTACAATTGCGCTATCAATTGTTTAAATAGAAAGGTAAGTTTTGGCTCAGCTTCTTTTGCTGCCTGTAGCACTTCCTCGTGTGTAATGGTGTTTTCTTCTTCGCGTATGCCCATGTCGGTAATAACGCTCATAGCAAATACCGACAAACCAAGCTGCACTGCGGCTATCACTTCCTGCACCGTGCTCATTCCCACAGCATCACCGCCTAAGGTATGAAGCATTTTATATTCTGCCCTTGTTTCAAAAGTAGGCCCTGTAACGCCTGCATATACTCCTTCTTTGACTAAAATTTTATTTTCGATGGCAATATTTTTTACCTTTTCAATTAAATGTTTTTTATAGGGTTCGCTCATGTCTGGAAAGCGGGCTCCAAAGCCTGGTTCGTTACGTCCTATCAAAGGGTTGATGGTGAACAGGCTGATATGGTCGGTAATGATCATTAGGTCGCCTACTCTAAAGCCAGGGTTGATTCCTCCGGCTGCATTGCTGATTAAGACCGTTTTGACTCCTAAATATTTGAAAACTCTTATAGGAAAAACTACTTCCTGCGGAGAATACCCTTCGTAATAATGAAAACGCCCGGCCATAGCAACTACTTCTTTACCACTCAGGTTTCCAAAGATCAATTGCCCGGAATGCCCTTCAACAGTGCTCACAGGAAAATGGGGAATATCGCTGTAAGGAATTTTATATTTAACATCTATATCATTTACAAAACTTCCTAAACCGCTTCCAAGAACGATCCCCGCTACCGGCCTGCAGGAATGTTTCGATTGTATAAAATCAACAGCCTCCCTTATTTCTTTAAGCATATATTCTGTGTGTTATAAAAAATGGATTCAAAGATAAGGTTTGGGAAATGAATAGTGGTTTGAGAGCTAATTAATACTTTATGCGTTAAGCCTTCGAGGTTATTTAGAAGACAATGTACCCGAATCACTGCATGGATAGAAATTGGAGAATAAACATTTGCCATAGTTGTGCTTTTACCTATCAGGGTAGCGCATCTAAATATTGATTGGCCACCAAATTAAATTTTTACAGTTTATCTTCGCGAAAAATTTTTTATGAATTTACACGAATACCAGGCAAAAGAATTATTAAAAAAATACAATGTGCCCGTGCAGGAAGGAATTGCATGCAGCACCGTTACAGAAGCGGAAGATGCGTATCGTTTCATTAATAGTGAGTATGGAAGCAAGTTTGCAGTGATCAAAGCACAGATACATGCAGGAGGGAGAGGCAAAGGAACCATCCGGGGTACAGAGCAAAGAGGTGTTGCGGTAGCAAAAAGTGCAGAAGATGTAAAGACAATAGCCCAAAATATTTTGGGCGGCACCTTAGTAACTATACAAACAGGCGAAACAGGAAAATTAGTAAATAAGATACTGGTAGCGCAGGATGTATATTATGACGGGCCGGAGCCTGTAAAAGAATTTTATTTATCCATCTTAATGGATCGTGCCAAAGGTAAAAACGTAATTATGTATTCCACCGAAGGAGGTATGAACATTGAAGATGTAGCCCATGATACTCCTGAAAAAATATTTAAGGAATGGGTGCATGCCGGCGGAGGGTTATTACCCTTCCAGGCAAGAAAGATTGCATTCAATCTTGGATTGAGCGGAACTTCCTTTAAGAATTGTGCAAAGTTTGTAACCAATTTATACAATGCTTATGTAGGGCTTGATTGCAGTATGCTTGAAATAAACCCTATGTTCAAAACAAGCGATGGAAAAATAATTGCAGTGGATTGTAAAATGAATGTAGATGATAACGCTTTATTACGCCATCCTGATATTGCTGCGCTGCGCGACATTAGCGAAGAAGATCCTACTGAAGTGGAAGCTGCAAAGTATAACCTGAATTTTGTAAAGTTAGATGGTAATGTAGGTTGTATGGTTAACGGTGCAGGGCTGGCAATGGCTACCATGGACATGATCAAATTAAGCGGCGGAGAGCCTGCTAATTTTTTGGATGTAGGTGGTACGGCCAACGCGCAAACTGTAGAAGCAGGGTTCAGGATAATTTTAAAAGACCCGAAAGTAAAAGCGATCCTCATTAATATTTTTGGCGGTATCGTTCGCTGCGATCGTGTAGCACAGGGCGTTATAGATGCTTATCAGTCCATAGGAAATATTGAGATCCCAATCATTGTTCGCCTGCAGGGAACCAATGCAGAAGTGGCCAAAGACCTTATTGATAAAAGCGGATTAAAAGTACAATCTGCCATTTTATTGAGCGAAGCCGCTGAATTGGTGAATAAGGCTGTGGCCTGATATTACACGTATAGATAAAAATAGTTTAGCATTATTTGTGGTAAGGGAAATGGTGATTCAATGATTCCTGCTTTATTTCAGTCTTGCAATATTGAAAGGACTCATTGTGCGCTATAGATTAATTTTTAAAATTTACCATAATGAAGTTTGTATCTTTATTCTATTAAAATTAAGATAGCTATTTTGAAGTTAATATCAATCCTTATTGTTTTTATACTGTTCCAGGTTTCCTGCAATAATGGTAAAAAGGAAAATACAGACAATGCAATTCTGCAAAGATCCTCAACAAATTTCTCAGGCACTTTTTCAGGACTAATGCCTTGTGCTGATTGCCCGGGAATAGAAGTAACGCTAACCTTCAATCCGGATTCCAGCTATTCTGAATTGATGATCTACCAGGAAAGAAGTTCTTCCTTTAAAGACAGTGGGCGATGGATCAGAAATGGAAAAATGATAGAGGTTGAATACAGTAATAAGAAAGCGCCCCCACATTCTTTTTTAATCAAATCAGATTCAACCATAGCATGGCTGGATGCGGATAAGAAGGAAATTGAAGGGCCGCTTAAAGATCATTATATTTTGAAGAAAAAATAACAGGAACTACTTTAGGTATATGAGAATGGGCAGTTATCTTTTTTGATTCGTTAAAGTTTTTTACCACGAAGACACAAAGAGCACAAAGAAAGAATGCTTCGCATTTTTATAAATAAACCGCGAGTTTTCGCAAACTAAAAATTCACGGTTTTGACCCTTTTGTAGTACTAATAAAATGTTTGGCTAAATCAAATATTCAGTTTGCTTTTTTATAAAACTGCTTAAACAGCTATGGATTATTTTTTTAAATTTATTGATATTGATTTCTTATCTGTAACGCCCAAATATTTGCAGATTGCCAATTCAATAATTAAAGCAATCACCAATGGTAAATTACAAGATAACGACGGGCTTCCTTCCATAAATGAATTTAGCAGCCAGGTAGATGTTTCAAGAGATACGGTGGAAAAAGGCTATAAGTATCTGAAAAAAATAGGCATATTGGATTCCGTGGCTGGTAAAGGGTTTTTTATTAAGAACGCAGCTTCCCTTCAATTCAATAAGATCTTTTTATTGTTCAACAAGCTAAGTACGCATAAGAAGATCATATACGATTCTTTCGCAGATACGCTTGGCTCCACTGCTGCTATTGACTTTTATATTTACAACAATGATTTTAATTTGTTCAAAGAGCTTATTAAGAAAAGCGTTGATAATTATTCGCATTATGTAATCATTCCTCACCTTACGCAAGACAGTGATTCCTTTGAAGAAGTGCTTAACCTGATACCTCCGCAAAAACTAATTCTGATAGACAAGACCATTAGCTCTATGGCTGGTAAATGCAGTTCTATTTACGAGGATTTTGATCATGATATTTATAACGCCTTAAAGGGCGCGCTGCCGCAGCTCGAAAAGTATCATACCATAAAAATTATATTCCCTTCTTATACTTATCATTCCAAGGAGATCCTTACTGGCTTTTATAATTTTTGTATTGACCATGCTTTCGATCATGCCATTATAAGCGATATAGCAGAAGAAACTATTGAAGATGACACAGTCTATATAAGCCTCATGGAAGATAATCTCGTTACTTTAATAGAAAAAGCCATAGACTCAAAGAAGCAGGTGGGCAAAGATGTAGGGGTTATTTCTTACAATGAAACTCCCATAAAAAAAATTATCCTTGATGGCATTACCACTATTTCAACAGACTTTAGATTTATGGGCAGGCATGCTGCTGAGCTGATCTTAGATAAAAAGCAGGATCATGTGGCGGTTCCGTTTTATCTTACATTGAGGAAATCGTTATGAGTGGTGAAGAGCGAATGGTCAATGACGAAAAATTCAAAGCCACTTGCAAATTTCAAAAGCTCTTTCGTATCAGTTGATATTTATCCGGATGGAAGTTGAATTGCCAAGTTGTTGTATGTTCGTATTATCTTCCTTCAACCAAGTCCGCCAGTCATCAGCAACTTTATCCCAATTAAAAATATCATAATTGATTTCACCATTTGATTTTAACGGGAAAAAGTTATGCTCTAATCCAATATATGCTTTGAAGGTAAAATTTTGCCTTTTTTGTCTTATCATTTCCACTCTAAAATAATCGTTATATGGCAAACTAATATCTTTTGTACCATAGCAAACTAAAACGGGGATTTTTAATTTTTGTAAATATTGCATTGGTGGAATTGAAAACCCGTAAGTTGCTCTATATGTATCACCAATTTTTGCATTCATATTTGTGGAACTGTCAACTATATTTTTCCAACGGTTTATAGTATTTTCTGCATATTTGGTAGAATCAGTTTCACCTATTCTTCCCTGCTCAATTATCGTTAAAATACGGCCTAATGGATTACCACTTGCATAGATAAGTTTAGAGACTTTCGGAAATTTCATTGCAAGTTTTGCCGCTACTGTGCTACCTTCAGAATGTCCTGCTACAACTAATCTATTTTTATTAATCCAAGGTTGCTTTTGCAGAAATTTGATGACTGCAATATCTCTGTCCACATAATAATCCAATAAATTTCGCTCAATGTATTTTTGGGGGAACCCTTCGGTGCTGTCGATAAATGCCATATCACTTCTTAATGATTTTTGGTCAACTATAAGCGGAATATATGGTTTACCAATAATAGCCAGATGATATTCTTTTGATAAACTGTCAGGATTAAAAACAAAGACGTGATAAATACCTTGTTTACCGTTCTCATCATATTTTATGATTAAAAGAATAGGTAAACTTCCCTGACAGAATAAAAATAATGGCTTTCTTTTAAATTCTTCACCTTTTTTTGATTTAATCAAGACGTCAACTGTATCACCCTTATAAATTAATTGCAAATGCCTAAATCCAAAGTTTTCAAGTTGATTATTTTGTCCAAATGAAATCAGCCCGATTAATAGTAATGGTATGAGTATGAAGTTTTTCATATGGCGTCCACTCGTATATTTATGATATAAGACGTGCCAATCAAAAAAATTTATATTTAAGGATCAATTATTTAGTGTTGTTATACTTTTTGTATCTGCCTACCGATCTCCAAAGCTATTATTTTATTTCCTTGATCCTAATATCTTTAAATTCTACCTTCATAATATGACCTGCATGCATTTGCAATCCCAGCAATCCTGATGACGCACGGTTGGCAGTATCATCATCGGTTACATCACACATCAGCACATCATTAATGTAATGTTGTAAATGATTACCCTTTATTATCAGGTGAAATTGATTCCATCCTTCGTTGATACGCGCTTTCAGCGAATCGGGATTACCTAATGTGTCTGTTACCACTGAAGGAGTCCACACATTGCTTTTTACAAGAGAAGATACTGTTTCTGTTACTGCCGGTAAAGTTACTTTTTGCCCGCGAAAAGCTACGATAGACCGCGCACGCTCTTCATAATTTTGCCCGGTATAAGTGTTCGCGCCATCTATATCGAACTGGTATCCTTTCAGGCCAAAAGGTACGTTTTCTACTTCTTTACTCCGGTACTGGATTCCACTATTGCCTTTGGAAGAGATCCTGTATTCGCCTTTTAGCTCAAAGTCAGCAGGTGAGCCGCCGCGCCATATCAGGAATGTGTTGCTCTTTAATGGGATGGAAGAGGCAGTTATTTCACCAGTTACCACACCATCTTTCATCTTCCAAACAGCAGTATCTCCCTGCCAGCCATTAAGTGTTTTACCATCAAAGAGATTGACAAAACCGTCTTTAAGCTGAACCAGATCAACCGGATTATTTTTGGCCAGTTTCGTTCCTGACGAAGAATTACAACTTTGCAGGATAAATAAAGAACCCATTGCACAAAGGCATAGCAGGCGTATGGATTGTTGGAAACGATGGTACATAAGTAATGATAAATGAATTGTTTAAAAAAATTGCTATATTAAACTATTGATAAATTAAGAGCAATGAAGTATAACATCTGATTATTTTCTTAATACCTCTTAACCCCTTAATAATTTTTAAAAATATTTTTTGCTGAACCATTAAGAAGTTAAGAATAATATTTAGCTATTTCCTTAATGTCCCTTCACTCCTTAATGGTTCTAAAAAAAACTTCTTAATGGTTTTTATAAATCGAACTTAATCCTTTTTCCACTCCACACCTGTTTTCTTCCAGCTTCCTGATGACGCAGATTCCAATATGGATTCGCAAACTTTCTGTGTTTGAAGCGCATCATTGAATGTGGGAGCACAAGGCGCTCCTGTTTCAAGGCTCTTTAAGAAATCAGCCGCCTGGTGTATAAAACTATGTTCATACCCAATTGATAAACCCGGCACCCACCACTTATCCATGTAAGGCTGATCGCCATCAGTAACATGGATGGAACGCCAACCGCGTACAATTGAATCATCGGCATGGTCAAAATATTCAAGGCGATTTAAATCGTGAAGATCCCACCGGATAGAAGCATGTTCACCATTGATCTCAAATGTATATAAAGCTTTATGCCCGCGTGCATATCTTGTAGATTCAAAAAGGCCTAATGAACCATTATCAAAATGACATAAGAAGGAACATGCGTCGTCAATGGTTACCTTTTCCATTTTACCTGTAAGCTGATGCATCCGTTCTTTTACAAAAGTTTCGGTCATTGCTGTTACGTCTTTAATACCTCCATTGAGCCACATGGCTGTATCTATACAATGTGCCAAAAGATCGCCTGTTACGCCGGAACCTGCTACAGCCGCATCCATGCGCCAGAGGCCTTCTCCGCCTTGTGGTACATCAGCGCTGATGGTCCAGTCTTGCAAGAAGTTGGCGCGGTAATGAAAGATCTTTCCCAATTTACCGGAATCAATAATTTGTTTAGCTAATGTTACTGCAGGAACCCTGCGATAGTTGTACCATACCGAATTTTTAACCCCCGCTTTCTCAACGGCTTCTACCATTTTTTTTCCTTCATCCAGGGTGCGTGAAAGGGGCTTCTCTGTAAGTACCATCTTACCTGCTTCGGCGGCTGCAATGGCTATTTCAGCATGCATGTCGTTAGGCGCACAAATATCAATTGCATTAATATCATTTCTTTCTACTACTTTTTTCCAGTCTGTTTCAAAAGATTCATATCCCCATTGTGCGGCAAAAGCGCTTGCCTTGTCTTTATTTCTTGCACAGGCAGCTTTTAATACAGGGCGGTATTCTAATTCAGGAAAAAAGTTGGGAACACGGTTGTACCCGTTTGAATGGGTTCGTCCCATAAATCCGCAACCGATCAGTCCTATTCTTAATTCTTTCTTTTTATCCATTTTAAAATTCTTTTTAAAAGTTTTTAAATTTTAATGACTTACTGTTAAATGAGGTATTCTAAAGTTTCTACTCTCACCCTCTCACTCTCTCACCCTTCATACCAGCCATGCGCCTGGCGCACTTTGATCATTGTGCCAAGAATATCATTCCAGGTTTGTTGCCGGGCCATTACTTCATTAGGAAACATACATCCATCCCAACAGATGTGTCTCATTTTTTTAGTAAGATTTCCATTGCCATCACGAAGCCAGTAACCGGCGTCATGGGGAATATCTAGCTTGCCATTGGGATCCAAAGCCTGGCAGTGGCGGCCTGTTTTATCATGAGCGCCTGATCCAAAAACGGTCCCGTCATTTTGCGCTACATGAAAATCAATCGTCCATGGGCGCAGCGCATCGGTAAGCGTTTTAAGGGCTGCATGAAATGTTTCACGGTCATTCCAGTCAAAATCTTTGGGAAGAATTCTATCCTCGGGGCTATTCACTCCGAGAAGGTATAATAAAGTATGAGCCATGTCGGCCTGGAAACCAATATTAGGATGGTTCACAGCTTCGAGTGTATCTACCATGGCTTTCCAGCTATGCATGCCTCCCCAGCATATTTCACCTTCAGCAGCCAGTTTTTCTCCATATTCATCTGCAGCATCGCAGGCTTCACGAAATGTTTGAGCTATGAGCTTTGTATTGCCTGAAGGATCTGCGAGCCATGCATCCGGGCCGGTCGCAGAATCAATACGAACTATACCAGACGGACGAATGCCTAGTTCACGCAGTTTGCTTCCAAAGCGGCAGGCTTTGCGCACTACTTCTACAAAGCGCGCACGTTCTTCTTTGCTGCCCATTGCAGAGCCGCCGGTGGGAGGCCAGATAGGTGCAACGATACTGCCAATCTCAAGGTTGTAAGAAGCAACTTTATCCGCCAACTTCTTGATCTCATCATCAGTGCTATCGAGCCTGATGTGTTCATCAAAAAGATCAATGTCAATACCATCGAACTTAACTCCATCTACTTTTGCACCAGCGGTTAACTCAAGTAAAGTATCTAAAGAAATGGTGGGTTCTGAACCCTCGCCTTTTCCTACAATGCCCGGCCATGTGGCGTTGTGTAATTTGGGATAATTATTTTCATTCATAATAAAGATGTTTTATGATTTAGAAATTTTATGATTTAGAAATTCGAATAGTGAGTTGTGAGTACTTACATTGACCATTCACCACTCACCATTGACCACTCACCTCAATATCAAATCCGGGTTGCCGGGACCAAAATGTTTCAGCATTACTATAGGATCAGTGGACGAAGCATTTACAATTGTCACACCTTCCATCGCCGTTTTTTCAGTTACAAAAAATTCATCAAAAGTTAATTGTCCATAGCGAATTAAAGCGGGTGTTTCTACATCCCATACTCCCATTTTGCCATGCCCCTGCATCATGATCATTCCATAAGCGCCGCTATCTTTGATGGTAACAGTTGTACCGGGTAATACGGTAAGTTCTTTTGCGCTGAAAGCATCAGACTTATAGCATATCCAGTTTTCAATATAACCTTGTGCTCTCATTTCTTCCAAAGGCTTTACTGGCCTCGGCGCCATGAAATGATTCTCACGAATGTTAGGGTTAATATTTAGTTCCCAATCTATTACTTCCATTAGCTCATCAAAATCGCCCTTCTTGTCTTCCGGTGTTCCGTTCCATAATAATTCTTCCGGTATGATGGCTTCATTTACCAGAGATTGATACATGGCAAATACGTCAGAGGCTTTCTGAGGCTCATAAGTACATAAGCTACCCGGAGCATGCAACATTCCCGGAGGCACATCCCAGCCAGTGCCGGGGTCGAGGCGAAATGCCTGGGAATAGCTGGTGATCTTATTATCGCCTTTGGTAAAATTAACCAGGCATTGCCTGATCTCTTCTTTGGTAACTCCGGGAGAGATGCCAAAAAATGTATAAGGAAAATCTCCACCGTGATTGTTCAATTGAGGAGGAAAATAATAAGCTTCCGGTTTACCCTTTTGACCAATGAGAGCCGCCTTTTCATCATTGTGATGGATGTGGTGGGGGAGAGGCCCCATGTTGTCAAAGAACTTGGAATACAAAGGCCAGCTCTTGTGTTCATTCCATAACCTGTCGCCAATGATCTCACCTTTTAATTCATCTACCACGTCTTTTAACAACACTTGTTCAGTCTTGGAGCCATCGCTCACTACTACGGCGCTCAAGCCTTCATTTATTCCGGTCAGAGGGCCGTTCTTTGCAGGAGTAGTAGATGAAAGCCAACGCTCATCAATGCCTCCGCGTGCTCCGCCTAATACATAATAATCATCAGGATGCAATTTGATCCTTCTTCCCGGTACACAAAAAGACCGTGGAACCCAGTTGGGTGCAAGGCGTAGAATTCCTTTTCCCTGCTCTAATGCTTGTGCTGCTAAACTGCTTATTGTCATATTTACTAATTTATTGCTTTAAATTTAAATTATATTTTTTGATACCTTATCAAGTTTCGTGCAACGGACTAAAGTCTCCCGCCTAAGGCGGGATTACAAAATCGGTCGTTCCTACGGAACTTGCCTTTGTAGAACCGTAGATCGGCTTCATTTTGTAAGGATGGATTTTACTCCGTCCCTAATTCAAATGCATTGACGATTGCTTCCTTATTGTTTAATACTTCTATTTCCAGATCATATACTCTCTTTTCACCCGGAGCTAAATGAATCAATGCATTGTCCAGCCTGGCTTTAGCCTGTCCTATTGGCGGATTGGTTCCGGGCTCAAAGCCGGTAACATATTCTCCTTCGCCCCAATGCTGCCAGTTGGTTAACCAGGGCAACTGATCTTTTTTAAATCTCAAAGCCACTCCAATCTCGAGCCGGGTATTATGCAAGCCGCAGGTACACAGGCCAGCTTCATCTGATTTTATATCAATAAAAGCTACTTCCTCTCCGGTTCCGTTATGGGCTTTCAGTGGCGCAGGGCATTTGCGAAAGTTATTACCTTCCCTGAATATTTGAGCTTCTCCGCGTGGTTCCCATTTTCCATCCCAGATAAGATCAGTTCCTTCATCCACCAGCGGCCATCCAAAGTTACAATGGTATAAGAGCATGTGCGGCGCAGAAGTATTCCCTCTGTTGATTATTTCATCATGTATCCTGATAGCCGCTTGCCCCAAAGTGCCGGATATAGTACGTTTCAATTCTATGGAAGGGCCAAAAGGTTTGGTTTCTTTAATGATACCACTGATGCTCATCTCCATATTGCCTGCCAAAGGGTCTGGCTGAATTACCGAAATTAATTCTGCAGGCTGGTTGCTTATTTCTCCATGCAATCCGCGTTCTCCATATTCATCTTTTTCCGGCCCACCTACATGCGTCAATCCACAAGTTACCAATAAACCGCCTCCGAAAGTACGGAGCCACTCAATGCCACGGTTGAAAGATGGTTCAGACGATTTTATTCCTGTATGGCTAATCCATGCGAGGCTATGCTGATTATAAAATGCATCGGCAATATCCATTGCCCGGTCAATAACTACTTTGTAGCGCAGTCCTGTGCCTGTATTGATCCATGCGATGCGCGTACCTCTGCCGGGGCCGTTATCAATTACCGAGGTTTCAATCCCTCCCAATTGGGCGTGGTTCGATATTTTATTTTTCCAAAGCTGGCCTTTCAAAACTTAGGGTTCTATTTGAGTGTTACTGGTTTTTTTATTTAAAACTATTTAGCAGGTTTAAAGACTTTATTATTCTTATCGCCTCCTGACATCAGGTAAGCCATAAGGTCTTTTAGTTCTTCTTCATTCAACCTGTTGATCATGCCCGGAAGCATTACTGAAACTTTTGATAACTTGGTTGAAACAACCTGGTCTTTCGGTACTTCTTTCAGGTCTTCGGGAGCAAATGGATTTTGAGATACGTAGTATTTATCATTATCTTCTTTAATAAGCCTCCCTACAACCGTAGTACCGTTTTTCAGATTAAAGTTGGTAGCCGCATATTGGTCCGATATTTCTTTACTTGGATCAATAATGGACTCCAGTATGTCTTTAGCAGTAAAGCGGGTGCCGATTTGTGATAGGTCAGGCCCGACATTACCTCCATCTCCATTCATCTTATGGCATGAAGCGCAAGTAGCGGCAGTAAACATGGCTTTACCATTCTCAAAGTCTCTGCCTGATAATTCATTTTGGAATAATGGTAACGCCTCATCCATTGTCCAGTTTCTACCGGGCCCTTTGGCACGCGCTCCACTACCTGCCAATTGAATACCTTTTTGATTAAGCAGGGAGCCTCCCGAAATACTATCATATTTTGCAAACTGATCTTTAGGAACGTTTGCCAGCGCCATTTTGCGGGCTTCATTAATATAGCCTATGTAGCTGTTGCCTCCTTTGCGGTTAAGAAAATTTTTGAAGTAAGGAAAATATTGATCTCTCAACTCAGGAGTCCAACCGTTCTTCACTGCACTTAACACGGTTGCCAGATATACCTGTTGTGCAGGAGGAGCGCTTGCGAGCATGTTGGCTATGTCCAGGCCATAACGTGGATTACGGAAAATTACATTGGATGATTGAGTAAATGTTTTTTGGGTGGAGTCTTCATCTTTTGCTGTTGCAAGAAGCGCAACTGTCTTACTTACGATCTGAGGATCTTCTATGAACGAAAGGACTTTACAAAGCAGCCTGTCCAATTCATTATTGTTTGCAGGATATTTAGCATCAAGGTATGCGATCACTTCTGATTTAAGAGCGGCATCAGGAAAACCCATTCTTGAAAAAGTTACCTCGAATGCTCTTACAAAATCTATCTGTTGCGATGTATTGAGTGCAGAGAAATTGACAGACATCAATGCCTTCGCTATCCGGCTTTTCACAGAAGAATTACCATTTCTTGCCAAAGCAAGCATGGCCTGGGTTAACGTTACCGGGTCTTTTTCCATCAAGGCTTTTTCCTGCCATTGGCTTACCGGCTGGTGTTCTACTGCGATCCTTGCAGCATAACGAATAAAGCGGTCATTACTTTTTAAATAAGGCCATGCTATATTAACAGCCGAAGTGTCAGGCTTTTCCTGGAACGCTTCCAACTGGTGCCTTACTTTACGGGCTTCTACCACTTCTGAAGATTCGTTAGAAGCCAATACATCATTCTTTTCTTTATTATCGCCATAATAAACACGATAAAGATCGGACTCGATCTTACGGCCACCGGTAAGAAAATAAAAAGCTCCATCCGGGCCAATAGCTCCATCGGTTAATGGTAATGGCGATCCTGAAATAAATTCTTCAGCAGTAGCTTTATAAGAAGAACCAACGGGCTCTAAGTTTATATGGTAAATAATTCCAAAAGTCCAGTCGAAGGAGAAAATACCCCTGCGGTATTTTTCAGGAAATCTTGCATTCATGCCGCTCATTACATTGGTAGGAGAACCCGGGCCAACATTTAATACTGCGGGTAAATTATCAGGATATACTGGAGACCATTTTTCATTGTTCTCACGGTAACCATATTCACTGCCGCTGGTTACATGGCAAATTCTTGTAGGCCTGTACCAGGGCAAGCCCATATCCCATTCCATATCTGAGTCGTAGGTGAAAAGCTCTCCATCTTCGTTGAATGCCATATCAAAAGGATTACGATACCCTGCACTGATCAACTCCCAGTTACTTCCTACAGAGTCGGTCTTTGCGATCCATCCTCCCGGTGGCTGGCGGTCATTACCAAATCCGTTAGGGTCTAATAGGAGCGGAAGCAGGTTGTCATTCTTCCATGTATTGGGCAACCTGTAATTATCCATAGGTGGTAGATCGGTAAAATTGCCGGCAATAACATAAATGGATTTTTTATCAGGCGACAGTACTGCATTATGGGGGCCATGTTCTCCTTTGCCATTAAAAGGTTTTAATAAAGTGATCTTATCAAACTGGTCATCGCCATTGGTATCCTGGATACGATACAGGCCGCTGCTGCGCGTTACGCTATCCGGCTGGCCTTCATCATTTACTGTTACATACAGGCTGTTGAAAGCCCACAGCAAGCCATGAGCAAGCCCTATCTTTACCCTGGCTTTGGAAGTATCGCCCGGCATATTCACTTCCAGCTTTTCTACTTTTATTTTTGACTGGGTGGTATCATATCCGACGGGAGGAATGGTAAGACGATACAAATACCCATATTGATCGCAGGCAATCATCCTTCCTTTATCATCAAACGTCATTGCAACCCATGAGCCCTGGTCGTGCTCTGAAGGGCTATAGAGGTGTTCGGCATGAAAGCCGGAAGGCAGCACCAACTTGGCAATTTTAGGATCTTCATTTTTGCCTGACCCCGATTGCCTGCAGGAAGTTCCTAAAAGAACAAGGCACAGGCAGAGCGTCAATAACTTTACAGGTTGATTCTGGAATAAATGCATACTCAGTAATTAGTTTTAAAGATGAGAAAACTTGTGAAAAATTTTTATAGCGAACTTATGTTTAAAAAAATATTTTATAAAATAAATTATGGAGCTGTATTAAAAAAAACATACAACCCATCTTTGCCTGCCACTACAATATCTTTTCTGCCCGTGTGGTGCAGGTCTGCAATGGAGAAGAAGAGGCCTGTTCCTTTTCCTACTCCAATAGGGCCATAGCTGATCACATTTTTAGTAAACGATTCTCCATTCCATTTAAAATAATACAGCCCTACAGGATCGCTGCTTCCGGGGTCGTTGCCATTGTGGGCGCGGAAACGCTTTCCTGTTATCAGTTCGTTTTGCCCATCGTTATCAATGTCTGTCCACTCCATAGTATGGTACTGCGATCCGAAAGGATCAATCGGGTGCTTTACCCAACTTCTCTTACCTGATTGTATTTTTTGCTCATACCAGTCAAGGCCATAGCTGTGAGCCTGGCCTGCTATCAGGTCGCTCTTGCCATCCTTATTTACATCTGCTACGATTACAGGAACACCTGCAGTTCCCAACTCAAATTCTTTATAAAAGATCCATTTGCCTTTCAAAGGTTCTTTAGGGCTTTCAAACCATCCGTTGCTTACAATAAAATCACCGGCTCCATCTCCATTCACATCTCCATAGCCCAGCCCATGATCCTGCGTGGCGCCTACGTTCACTTTGGTAAACCTGCCTGTAGGTTTATTTTGCGCATCTCTCTCAAGGCGATAAAACTTTAAAGGGCTGTGAGGTGTGTTGGGTACAATTTCCGGAAATCCATCTTTGTCTATATCCACACCCATAATACATTCCACATTGCCGGTGGTGTCTATCACATGTAATTTCCACTCACCATTGTTTCCGGGATTTTCGCGCCACCAGATGCTTTTACTGAACCAATCGCCGGAAACAAAATCCATTCTGCCATCACCATTTACATCAAGCGGAATAGTGGCAAAATCATTCCAGTATTGTCCATCACCGGTGCGATTGACCTGCCCGATAAAATGCCTTACCGTAAAGCCAGGCCCTTCATACCAAAAAGCCCCTGAAACAATATCAGGTTTTCCATCATTGTTCACATCAAATACGCCGGCAGATTCAAAGCTCTCGGCAGCTATCATTTGCTTTTTAAATTTTAAAACAGGAGGCTCATTAAATGAAAATAAAATGCACACCGTTAAAAAAAACAGGATAAGCCTTTTCATTGATCTATAGTGTATTTGATTGTTCAGTTATCATTTATTGTTCTTTACAAAAGGATTGTAATATAAGCCCCAAATTGGAAAGTATTTAAAGAAGGATCACCAGGCTGTGAGGCATAGTGTCATCATAAAAATCTTAGGGGTAAATCTACTTAAGGATTTTATTAAACCATCCTGCACTATCCTGATACGGCAGTGTCATTAGCAAGTTTAAATAATTAATTGAGTGAAAAATATAATCACTATTTTTAAATCTTAAAACATCTGAAATGCCATTTTCAATGGGAAAGATGCAGATACTTTTGAAAGTATCGTTCTGAGACAGTCTTAAACTTTATACTGATATATGGATAACTTCGCAAAAAAACTGAAACTAATTTTTGTTCCATTCCTTGTCATTGCAATTTGCGTTATCGGCGGTTACACATTTTTAAATTGGCTTTTGTTCATTAAGCTGCACATTTTTTCTGTAAAAGAAAACATACTAAACTTGTGGATACCAATAGCTCTTCCCTGGATACCAATTCTTGTTTGGTTGCGACCAAGAATAAAACTGTTAAATCTTAAACGTAAAAAAGGCGACCTTCCGGGTCTTTTTATTTTCATCGCAGGTTTTGCAATTGCCATACCGACTCTTGTTGCGCAAACATATCTTCAAACAGCTTCGGGGAAACTCACACAACTTGATAACATCAATCAAATAGAAAAACAAGAAGCTACAAAATATTATGTGCTGAAGAATTTTTATATTGATAAATCACATATCGGCGTACAAAGCTCATTTGACGTTAGCGGTAAGCACAGCGAACATTTCAACATGAATTTGTATGTTGCATTACCAATTTTTTCTTCGCCAACTGACACATTAAATTCTACTTGCTTTGCATGGTATGGAGTAAAGTATCATAAACAAATCAGCAACAGACTTAATGAAAAAGAAAAGAAAGAACAGTTTCAGGAATTTGCAAAAGCAAGTCAGGCAGACTTTGAATCAAAAGATGTAAACCAATTTATTTACTTTGACAGAATTGGAAATACAGACGACCACAAAGGATATATTTCTGCAATCAAAAACGATAAAACATTTTCGAGTAATGCAACAACCGTTTTAGTTCCCGTAAATGAACCGTTTGAAAAACGCAATGGAAATAAACTTGCATGGATATTTGGAGCATTGGCAATCGGCGCTGCTGTTTGGTTGATTATGATTGCTATTCCAAAGTTTGATGAAAGTACGGCAGAAAAATTTGATAGTGGAACTATTGAAAAATCAACGGACACAAAAGAAGCATTGAAATTTTTTCTTCCAAGAGAAGGATTTTTCATTACGCCAATCATAATGGATTTAAATATTCTCATTTTTATTCTTATGGTTTTTGCAGGGCTTGGTTTTATTTCGTTCAGGGCTAATGATTTATTAGCCTGGGGAGCAAACTTCAGACCTGTTACAACAAATGGCGAATGGTGGCGACTTTTGACAAACACATTTTTGCATGGAGGATTGATACACTTGCTTGCAAATATGTACGGACTTTTATTCGTTGGAATTTTTCTTGAGCCACGCTTAGGAAAAATAAAATATGCTGCCGCTTATTTAACAACGGGCATTCTTGCAAGCATTGCAAGCTTGTGGTGGCACGAGGCAGCAGTAAGCGTAGGCGCTTCAGGCGCCATCTTTGGACTGTATGGAGTTTTTCTTGCATTGCTTGTAACAAAAGTTTTTTCGAAAGAGTTCAGCAAAGCGTTCATGACAAGCACTCTAATTTTTGTTGGGTACAATTTATTAATGGGGCTTTCAGGTGGCATTGACAATGCCGCACACATCGGTGGGCTAATAAGTGGTTTTATTATTGGACTTATCTATTCACCTCAACTCAAACGAGATGCAGAGTATGAGCAATTTGTTGAAGAAGCACAATTATAAAATTCAAAAGAGCCTACTACTGACGGACAATAGAGTATGCAGCCAACAATCGGTTCCATTGTGCAATTGGGACTGATGGAATAAACATCGGCTTTTGTACTACCAAATGACCGGGCATAACAGTAGCGGCTCTTGTATTTTCCTGTTTACGATGTCCGTGAATCAACATCCTTCTAAAGTTAAATTTGTTATATTGCCGGTTAGAAAATATTTTCAAAAAAAATTAAATTGGTTCCTGCTTTTCCATAAAAAAATAACATTATGAAAAAAATTGGAATTTTATTTGGAAGAGAAAGAAGCTTCCCTGAAGCATTTATCCAAAGAGTTAACCAGAAAAATATAGAAGGGATCACTGCCGAAGCAATACGCATAGATAAAGTAATGCAGGGAGAGAGCAGCGGTTATGCAGTGATCATAGACCGCATTTCGCAGGATGTACCTTTCTATCGCACTTATCTGAAAAACGCCGCACTTTGTGGAACCGCTGTTATCAACAATCCATTTTGGTGGAGCGCTGATGAAAAATTTTTTAATAATTGCCTTGCTACAAAAATTGATATTCCTGTACCCAAAACAGTGGTCATTCCATCCAACTCATTGCCGGCAGATACAACTGACCAGACATTTTCCAATCTTGCTTATCCGTTGGATTGGGAAAAAATTTTTGAGTACATTGGCTTTCCTGCTTATCTGAAACCGCATGCAGGCGGCGGATGGAAAAATGTTTACAGGGTAACGGATATAGATGATTTTTTTACAAAGCATGGGCGGACGGGAGAATTAGTGATGATGCTACAGGAAGAAATATTGTTTGATGAATATTACCGGTGCTATTGTATAGGAGGAGAAAAAGTACATATTATGCCTTATGAGCCACGTAACCCTCATCACCTTCGTTATGCAGCAGATTTTAAGCCCGGTCAAAAAACAATTGATGAAATGACGGGTATTGTTTTGCGGCTTTGTAAATACCTGGGCTACGATTTTAATACGGTAGAATTGGCCTTGAGAGACGGTGTTCCTTATGCTATTGATTTTTGTAATCCTGCGCCCGATGCAGACCTGGCAAGCGTAGGGCAGGAAAATTTTGATTGGGTAGTAGAGGCCACAGCTAATTTTGCAATTGAAAAAGCCCAACAGCAGCAGGATGGAAAAAGCAATCTTACCTGGGGAGAATTTATAACAGGAAGTGTGGAAGGCAAGCGTTTGTTTTAAGAAGCTACCTGAATTATTTTATTGCCACTGATTACACAGATTTACACAAATAAATTAGAAGAAACCTAAAGTTGAATTAATCAATCAATAACAACCCAAACAAAATTATGGCGGCTATTTCTTACAAGCATTTTACCATAGGCATAGAAGAAGAATATATGGTGTTAGACCCTGAAAGCAGGGAACTAAAAAGCCATGAGCAAAAGATAGTACAGGAAGGGCAAAAAATTATTAAGGATAAAGTAAAAGCTGAAATGCACCAGGCAGTGGTGGAAGTGGGTACCGATATTTGCCAGAATATTGATGAAGCATTTGTAGATGTAGCTACCCTAAGAAAAACAATCAATAATATAGCCGGCGATTTAGGGCTTTGGTTAGGGGCTTCAGGAACTCATCCATTCAGCCACTGGGAGCAACAATTGATCACTAACCACTCCCGGTATAATGACATCATAAAAGAACTCCAGGAAGCGGCGAGAAGTAATTTAATATTTGGCCTTCACGTACACGTAGGTATGGAAAGCCGCCAAATGGCTATACATATTGCCAATTCAGCCAGATATTTTTTACCACATATTTATGCACTCAGCACCAACTCGCCATTTTGGGAAGGAAGATATACAGGTTATAAATCGTATAGAAGCAAAGTGTTTGATAAATTTCCGCGTACAGGTATTCCGGATTTTTTTGAAAGTATTGAGAGCTATGATAATTATGTAAAACTGTTGATAAAAACCAATTGTATTGATAATGCCAAAAAGATATGGTGGGACCTGAGGGTGCATCCTTTTTTTAATACAGTAGAATTTAGGATTTGCGATGTGCCTTTAACGGTTCAGGAAACCATTACGCTTGCTGCGCTTTTCCAGGGCATCTGCGCAAAACTGTATAAGCTGCGAAAACAAAACCTGAATTTTATTATCTATCCGCGTGCGCTTATTAATGAAAATAAATGGCGTGCAAGCCGCTATGGCATTGAAGGTAGCATGATTGATTTTGGGAAAGAAACTGAGGTAGTTACCCGTGTATTGATCTATGAATTGCTCGATTTTATTGATGATGTAGCCGGCCCCTTAGGAATCAGAAATACTATTGGGTATGTACATAAAATTTTTGAAGAAGGCACGGGCGCAGACAGGCAATTGAAAGTTTTTGAACAGACACAAAGCTTACCTGATGTGGTGGATTATATTCATTCTCAATTTTTGGATGGGTTATAAGGTTTAGCGCAGGTCTCCAGGCCTGTCGTGTTCGAAACCTTAGTAGAAAGAAATTATAGAGTATTTTAACATTATTACCTTATTGCTGCAGGAAGATACTTTTATAAGGTAATAAGGTCTTTATAGCTACAGGACTCATTTTCTACTAAGGTTTTAATATAATATTTCTATACTTTTTGGAACACTTAAGGCCTGGAGACTACGATAGGCTTTGCTCTATTCATTCCAAATTTTTAGATAGTTTGTAAGTCTAATCTGTAATGACAGATTAATGGTCATGAATTCTTACCACCACTTTCCCTTTGGTACCATGTGTCTCAACGGCTTTATGTGCCCACACCATTTGTTCTAAGGTGAAAATTTTATCTACAAACACTCGTAATTTTTTTTGCTCCAGTAACCCGGCAATGATCTTCATTTGAGCACCATCGGTGTGCATCATAGGCCATAATAATTTTACTCCATGTTCCTTTGCAAGTTCAATTGCTTTGGGGTCGTCTTTGGTAGAAGAAGGAAGGCAAACCACGGTCCCGCCACGTTTTACACAGGTGATAGACCGGTATAAAACATCGCTACCCATTGCATCCAGCGCCGCATCAGGATCACTAACCTTTGTTTCAAACTTTTCTTTTTTATAATCAATGAATTGATCAACGCCCAGAGACTTTAAAAACTTTTCATTCTTCTCAGAAGCCGTTCCGCTTACATAAGCGCCGTTTAGCTTGGCGAACTGTACTGCAAGATGGCCTACCCCGCCTGCTGCAGCCTGTATCAGTATTTTTTGACCGGAAGTAACTTGAAGATGTTCGTTAATAGCCTGGTAAGCAGTCAAGCCGGCCAATGGAACAGCGGCAGCTTCATCAAAAGAAATGTTATTTGGTTTTTTAGATAATACATTTGGGTCTGCAATGGTGAATTCTGCATACGCATTACCCAAACCCGGAAAACCAATACAGCCCATCACTGCATCGCCTGCTTTAAAACCGGTTACTTTTTTGCCTGCTTTTTCTATAATGCCACTCATGTCCCAACCTAAGATAGCCGGCAGCTTTAATCGCTTAGACATACCGCTGGTTCCCGCACGCACCTTGGTATCTACCGGGTTAATACCTGCTGACATTATCCTCACCAACACCTGTTCTTCATTTATTTCGGGTTGATCTATCTCTGTCATTGTTAATTCTTCAGGTGGCCCAAACTGGTTAATTATTACTGCTTTCATTTTTAAAAAATTCAGAATAAATTGATGTTCTTTTAAAGAAAATATATTTTAATGTTGAGTATTTCTTTCTTAGCTAAAAATGCCGCTTAAAACTACAAAATAAAAAATTCTGTGTCGTGTTAAATGGCGTTACGTGATCTTCTGTAATGCAGCGTATTTTATCAAAACCATTTTGAAGCTCTGTGGTTAATTTCTCTTCACTATATTGCTTAACCGGAAGCCCGCTACATTTTTCAGGCCCGTTAGCTGAAAATGTTCCAATTGTCATAAAGCCCGAAACAGAACTTCTTGCGGTGTCCATATATTTTGCGACCTGCACGCTGGTTGTAAGGAAGTGGAAAGTGGCTCTATCGTGCCAAACATCAAAAGTTGTGTCCGGCTTGAATTCTGTAATATCGCTAACAATCCAGTTTATTTTTCCTGCTCTGTCGCCTAAACGTTGTTTTGCTTTGCCGAGGGCTTTGTCAGAAATATCAAGCACCGTAATATTTTCAAAACCTTCATCAAGCAAATAGTCTGCAAGCTTACTATCGCCTCCGCCAACGTCTATGATCTTTGCAGCCCTGGCTAAACCAAAGGAATGAATAAAATCCAATGAGGTTTTGGGAATCTCCTGTGTCCAGCTTAATTCGTTGGGTTGTTTAAGAGAATAAATTTTGTCCCAATACAAGCTGTTACTCCCGGCAATAGCATGTATCGTATGATGTATCAATTCCAAAGTATCAAGGCTGCCCATTTCTTCACCTTTTTCAAAATCGCCTTCTGTTTGAGCCATTGTATTGGTAAGGTGTGCAAAGCAAATAACATTTTTATTTCTTGCTTTGGCAAAGGCATACAGCGCGGCAGCTTCCATCTCTACACATACTACATTTGAATTTTTTGCCTCAGCAATTGCCGCAGATGTTTCACGGTAGGGCGCATCTGTAGTCCAGCTTTTTCCGGCCTCTATAGATAAGCCGGTGGTACGGTAATAGGACATAAGGTTGCCAAATAAAGCCGGGTTGATATTACTTGTTTCAGACGGTGATATATAATGATAGCTTGTGCCTTCATCCCTAAGCGCCTGAGTGATCAGGACAAATTTTGAATTATTTTTTGTCGGATTAATAATACCTGCAGAAGTAACGCTGATAAGAGTTTTACAACCAGATACAAAAAGTTGTTCTGCTATAAGCACAGCAAATGACGAACCTACTCCACAGCCTAAAACTGCAAATTCAACATCATTTTGTTTTACACTGTAAAGTTTAGTGTGGTAGCAAGCCCAGCACTTGTTAAGTGTGGCCTGGCCTGTCTTTATTAAATAATTCACTAAATCTCCATCAGGGTCGAGCACGCAAATATCAGGTACTTTGCAGTTTTCAATATTCTTTTGGCGCCTTGCTTCCCTTAATAAATTCTCAGGAGTAAAAACTGAAGGCTCATTGTAGTGCTTGTTATCTGTAATTATCTTCATTGTGTATCTGTTGTTTGAAGTGTCAAGCCAACTCATCAATTACAATCCGGTTGCTTTTTAGGGCGAATAATTAATCTCAATGTCGGGTTATTGGTAATAAATGACCAGAACCAACTGAAGGCTAACTTTACTTTATTCCTAAATCCTACAAGAGGTATGATATGGACAAAGAGCCAGATAAGCCATGCAAAGAAACCTGTGAAAGATACTTTAGGCAGGTCGGCTACCGCTTCATATTTGGAAATGATTGCCATACTTCCCTTATCGTTATACCTAAAACCTTTCATAGCCTTTCCATCTGCCATTCTTTTGAGATTCTTTGCTAATAATGTTCCCTGTTGAATGGCTACCTGAGCCAGTTGTGGATGGCCGTTAGGATAATCCTTATCTGAAGTTTGCAAACAAATATCTCCAATTGCATAGATATTGGGCGACCCGTTAACTTTATTAAATTCATCAACAAGGATACGTCTTCCACGCCCAATCATTTCCACAGATATCCCTGGCACCTCACGGCCCGTAACGCCAGAGGTCCATATCAACGAATAGGTAGGTATTGACTCGCCATCAGACATGATCACATTTCCATCTTTATAATCTTTTACTGCAACATCCAATTTTATCTTTACGCCCAATTTACTCAAAACTTTTAAGGCAGAATTCTGTGCCGTTTTACTCATAGGCCCCAGCAGATAAGGCGAGGCATCAATCAAATGAATTCTGGAATGTACGCCTGCTATTTCAGGATACTCTCTTATTGCAATGGTTTGCCCCATTTCCGCAAGCATACCTGCTATTTCAACACCGGAAGGGCCGCCGCCTGCTATTACGATATTCAGCAACTTTTCTTTTTCTGAAATATCATCAGTAATTACTGCCTTTTCCATATTCAACAATAAATGATTGCGCAGGTTGATGGCATCGTCAATTGATTTCATGGGTAAAGAATCTTGTTTCACATTCTCCATCCCGAAATAATTGGTTTCCGTGCCAATAGCTATTACGAGTATATCATAATTGAGAACACCGGTACTCGTTTCTATTGAATTACTTTCAGGATTTACTTTTATAAGATTACCCAAATGATAATGCATATTTTTCTTTCCCACAAACATCCTTCTGAAAGGATAGCTGATGTTGGAAGGCTCAATAAATGCGGTAGCTACCTGGTACAGCAAGGGCGGAAAGAAATGGTAGTTATCACGATCTACCATGGTTATTTCAAAACGATTGTCTTTCCATAGGTTTTTTACAAAATTAACGCCTGCGAAACCTCCTCCTACTATTACTACTTTCTTTGTTTCTTCAGTCATCTTTATTTTTTTCATTAAAGGTACGATAATAGGATATGGCTCATTTCCTTATATGGGAATAACTTATTGATCAATTGCATTTATTTCTTCTTAAAAAACCACCGCCTTTGGCGGGTGGTACTGTTCTGTGGGCTTTGCCTGGATATTTTTACCACTAAGGCACAAAGAACACGAAAGGGTTTTTCTGCGAAAAAATAAAAGAAAGCCTTCCCGGATGCCCGTTCAGAAGGATTTTTCTTTGTGCCCTTTGCACCTTCGTGGTAATTTTTTTGTTCTGTGTTGTTTCAGAGTAGAATAATGTAGTCAAGAGATTACAAAGATGTTTATAAATTGTATAGTAAAGAGGGTCATGCCCGATGCTTTCACCCACCTTCCTGGAAGGTGGGTGTTGAGTTAAAGTATTTTTTCGAAACAAACGCAACTTTCAACATTAGCATATTGCCCAAAGTTTGGAATTATTTTATAGCCATTTTTATGATACAGTCTGATTGCTTCAGGCTGCCTTTTGCCTGTTTCTAAAATACACTTCTTAAAATTTAGTTCTTTACACCATTTTTCCAATTCTTTCAAAACTAATGAAGCAATACCTTGCCCGCGAAATTCGGATAATACAAACATTCTCTTTACTTCCATAGTAATATCGTCATATTGTTTGATTGCGCCACAACCCACAGGCTTGTCATTCAGGTATGCAATTACAACGTATTTAATAGAGTCAATTTTATTAAATTGGGCAAAGAAAGAATAGTCTCCGCCATCCCTGATCTTCAGGTCTTTGTTCAATTCAAAAACCAAACTATGAAAATCTATATTGCCGGGATATGTTCTCTGAATACTTATCATTATATTGCTTGTTTATGCTACAAAAATTTTTTTGCTAAGTAGCTGTTTAAAATTATGGCAGGTTCGCGTATTTCCTGTCTGTAAGAAGGCCCGCCTGAACGAATTCATTCGGGCGGGCGTGGCTAAAAGTAGCGCTCTAAGGTGTTTTACAAAATTCCTGAAATTATAATTCAATGCCAGAACACCCGAGGGATACAATGCTTTTAAAACTCTTAACTAAATGATCCTTACTTATTGGCGTAAGACGCCACCATACTGCTTTCTCACCGAGAGTTGGTATTATCCTAACTGATTTAAAATGTCCAAAGAGGTTTCGGCAACTTTCATCATGATGACTTTCATTTCCTTTTCTGTCCAGGCTTCACATCTGGCATATAGCGATGCAGCTTGCAACATTATTGAGGCTTTCTTATTGCTGATGAAAATATTTTTACAATAGTTTTTGTTAATCGGCATACAATAATTTGCCGCAGTTACTTTATCAATTCTGTTCATTCCTCCAGCATCAGGCCTAATTTCAATAAAAGTACCATCTGGTTTAAAGACCTGCACTATTTTAGTTGCAAAATTTGATCCTTGTAAGAAAATAACATAGGGAAAATGCAATTCATCAAGCATATAATTTCTTATCTCGTTAATATTTTTATATGTTCTCTCAATAGCATTACCTGCTACCATTAAATCCTGATCTTTATTTTTCCCGACAAGAATCCCACCTTGGATGTTTTCTATGTCCTTGCCTTGGTATTTTGCTTCGCTAACTAAAATAATACGCGGTTTCCCTTTTTTATCTATTACCTCAATGATCCCACCATCGGGCTTTATTCTTGACTCTTTCACAAACAAGGTTTGCCCTAAGCGAGAATCAATTGAACAAAGTTTTTGATTTATTTCTTGTTTGCTAATTCCTATTCTGTAATTGAAGTTATACTTTGGATATTTTTTCTTCAGTGCAGTGAATACTTCTTTGCTTGCAGCGCTAACTGAATTGTCATGAGCTTGTGCAGATTCACCAAAGATGCCAGTTGCTCCTCCCGATTTGATATGCTGTATAGTAAGTCTTTCTGTTTGACCTTTCTTCATGCGACCACCATTTCTAAATTTTTGGACAGTTTGTTATTTTCAAAATCTATTTCCTTAAGCACTAAATCAATATCAGTGTTTTTGAGTATCCTATATTGTGGTAAGAAAATATTTGATGCTATCTGCTTAATGTGCTTATCAAAATAGTTATTCAATTTCTTATCTGAATCAACTAAAATTGAATGTCGTTGCTCTTCAATACAAACACGACCCGTTGTTCCAGAGCCTGCAAAAAAGTCCAAAACAGTTGAACCTTTATAAGATAGTGCCCTAACAAACCGTTGTATAATCTCTGCTGGCTTTTGTGTTAGATGTCCCACACGCTCTTTTGAGTTCCCATTTAATCTGTTTATTTCCCAAACATTAGTTGGATTCTTACCCTTTTCTATGCTGTCAGGGTTAAGGCGTTTATCTTTTTTGTACAGTTCTTTGGTTTCTTCGTCAAATGGTATTCTCACCTCATCCAAATTGAAATAATATTTATTGGTTTTTGATAACCAAATGGCTTCTTCATGTCTGTTTGCAAAAAACCTGTGCGCACTCATTCCGTTTTTGTAATACCAGATCACAAGGTTTGTAAAACGCAAATTGGTGTGATGCCTGGTGTAATGCATAATTTCCAGCAAGTCGCCTTTTTTGAGGTCTTGATATTGAAAACCGCCAAAGATTACGCAATTACCTGTTTCCGATAATACCCGGAAGATTTCGTCCAACCATTGTTTCGCCCAATCCAGATAATTGCTGAATGTGTCCCAGGTATCTAAATCAAGATTATAGGGGGGGTCAATTAATATTAATTGAATAGAATTATCAGGAAGTTTTTTTAAAAACTGAACTGCATCTTCTATAAATATTGCCTGAATTGTTTTCTCTATTTTTTTATCATCTATTGAAGAACTGTGTTTAATACCATTTTTCTTTTGATTATTAAGGGTTTTATGCCCACTATTAAAATGCGATTTATTAGCCATAATTTATAATGAAAACTAAAGTGCAACGAAATTACCTCATTTAGCTAAGGTTACAATTTCCATTCAATTTTAATTTTACATTGTATATTTAATTTTTTATAAGCAATTACAGAATTAAAAATGGAAAGAATGTATAACCAGAGAAAACTAAAATATCATCCAGGAACTATTTTACGATACCTGTTGCTACCCGCGGTTTTAATATTGGCAACAACATTTGCTGCTCATGCCGGCACTTTACCTGCCGCCCCATCAGACTCAGTTACCATACAGGGGAAATGGGATATCACGGTAGAAGTTGACGGGAAAAAATTACCATCATGGCTTGAAATAAAGCACTCCGGTTTTCGTACACTGGTAGGAAGATTTGTGGGTATTGGCGGAAGTGCGCGTCCTATTTCGAGGATTTATCTTGAGAATGGTAAAATGAGTTTTTCAATACCTCCGCAATGGGAAAATGAATCTAACGATCTGAAAGTGGAAGGCACACTTGATGGTGCTGACCGTTTAAAAGGTTCTATGACGTTTCCGAATGGAAACACCTATAGCTGGACTGCAGAAAGGGCTCCTGCCTTGCGTCGCAAGGCAGCGCCGGTGTGGGGGAAACCAATTCATCTTTTTGATGGCACCGGTTTAAAAGAATGGCACGCTGCCGATGCAGCTCCAAGTGAATGGCACGGCGGTAAGGCCAATCAATGGAAAGTAGAGTCGGGCATTTTAAGAAGCCCGCATTCAGGCTCTAACCTGGTAACCAACCGGACATTTAACGACTTTAAATTGCATATCGAATTCCGTTATCCCAAAGAAAGCAACAGTGGCGTTTACCTTAGAGGAAGATACGAAATACAGGTGATAGATAGCGAAGGCATGGAGCCATCTGATGTGCTTTTGGGTGGTATCTATGGATTTATAACGCCCAATGAAATGGCCGCCAAAGCAGCGGGCGAATGGCAAACATTTGACATTACGCTTGTGGGAAGATTGGTTACTGTGGTAGCTAATGGCAAAATGATCATTTGCAACCAGGAGATTCCGGGAATTACCGGAGGGGCTATTGACAGTAATGAAGGCGCTCCCGGCCCGATCCTTTTGCAGGGAGATCATGGCCCGATTGATTACAGAAATATTATTATTACACCGGCGAAGTAATGCAGCACTGGGTTTTTAACCATGAAGAATTTAAGAGTAGTTAAGTTTTCCTTCATTAACCCTGAACTTCTTCATGGTTAAATTATTTTAAATCATTTCCCAACCAGCCCTCACTGGTTCACGAATAATTTCGTCTGCTTCCGGCAAACCTGTGGCTTTCATATTTGCAGCATCCCAATAGATCTTTTTGCCACCGAGGCGTAATGAGAGTACGCCGAGTAATACATTTTCTGTGAGGCGTGCCCCATATTCAAAATTAGATAACGCTACAGGCCCGCCTTTGATCGCATCTACCCACTCGCGGTGATGGCCTTGTGTACGTGGAAGAGATGGAGCGGGTGGCGTAAATGAGTTCTGCAGGCTCTCAGGAAAAATTTGTGGTTCACCACTTGGGCCTGCATTGCTGAGAAGAATGCCTTTATCACCTACATACATCGCTCCTCTGCCGCCAAACTGAATGTCTTTGGGCAGCAGGTCAGGCACAGCAGGATGCAGGCCTCCCGAATACCAGGTCAATTTCAAAGGTGGCTGATCTCCATTGGCAGCAAATTGATAATAACCAATTTCCCCATAAGGCGCAATGTCGGCGCTGCCCCTATTACCTGCAGGGAAAACCTGTACACTTTCCGGCGCCTGTAGATTAAAAGCCCAGGTCACGGTATCCATATCATGGCAGCCGAAGTCGCCAAGAGCTCCGCAACCAAAAGTCCAGAAATCCCGCCATTTCACCGGTGTATAAACTTTATTATAAGGGCGCCAGGCAGATGGGCCAAGCCACAGATTCCAATCAAAGCCAGGCGGTACGCCATCGAAACCTTCAGGAAAGCCGTCTAAGTGGGGCAACCACCTGGTAGCTCCCACCCACGAATGGGCTTCATGTACTTTTCCTATTACCCCGGCGCGGAGATATTCTACGGTTTGCCGAAGGCCTTCGGTGTTATGAAGTTGATTGCCCATTTGTGTTGCCAGTTTTGTTTCTCTTGCTACCTCAAGCACTTTTCGCGCCTCCCAGATATTATGGGTGAGCGGCTTCTCACAGTAAACATGTTTCCCTGCCCTCATCGCATTTATAGAAATATAGGCATGGGTATTATCCGGGGATGCACAAACGATGGCATCCAATGCTTTTTCTTTCTTCAGCATATCGCGAAAATCCTGATATTCGGTCATCCGGTAATTGGGTGTTTTTTCAGAGTAAAACTTTTCAATAAATTCTTTAGAAGGGCCCCGGCCGGTGTCTGACCTGTATAAAATATCGTTGTGCCATATATAAGCAGGATCCGCGATGGTGGTAAGTTGAACGTCATCAAGATTAAGAAGTTGCTTGATGCTATACATAGACTGCCCGCCTGCACCAACGATCCCAATGTTAACCTTATCGCTTGGTGCAACAAATCCAATTCCTCCCAGCACATGTCGTGGAACTATTGAAAATACGGAAAGGCCTATTGCTGTTTGCTTAATAAAATCACGCCTTGAATTTTTCTTTTTTGATTGCATTGAGTTAAGTTTTAATCGTGTACTATTTTGTATAAAAGGATGATGGTAATTATATCGGTTCTTCATCATTATGTTTAGAAAATAAGCTAATAAGGTTGAATAGTGATTTATAATTCCACCTTACTAAGGTAATAAGGTTTTGCATAGTGTTTTTTTGTTTATACTTAATTTTTAACCTACTAATTTTGATAAACTCTGTAATCATCTTTCCCTGCTTGTTTTCATGGTCAGCTTATGCTTCGGCACAGAAGAGCGAGGTTATCAAATACTTTAATGAATCATGGCAGGAAGTGAGCGCTGATTCTGCATTCTATATTACTTATTTTAAACCTGAGGGCGATATTTACCAGGTAATCTCCTACCGGAAAAAATCGAATACTTTATATCGTACTTCCTATTTCAAAACAACAGATTTTTCACAAGTGGCAAAAGGAGCCAATATTTCCTATTATGAAAACGGACAGATCCAGGACTCCTCATATATGCTGGATGGCGGGATAGTGGCAACAGTAATGAGTTATTACCCGGACGGGAAAATAAGAGCAAAATATTCTTTTGATCCTGCAACTAATAAGAGAGGGACGGTCGGTTATGATGAAAATGGAAAACAGATCAGGGGTTAATATACCAGAAGGAAGCGGAATACCCGGGGGGATGATGGAATGGCAGAAGTTTATTCAAAATTCAAAGATCACTTATGCACGTAATACGCCGCCGGGTGAATATAAGTTTCAGATATGGTTTATTATAGACGAGGATGGCCGGGTCGTGGATGTTCAACCTCTTTCGGATATGAATTATGGAATGGAAAAAAGCGCTGTAAAAGCAATCAGAAAATCATCAAGATGGAGCCCGGCCATTCTTTATAATGAACCTGTAAAAAGCATACAGAAGACAACCGTTTGTTATTCAGGTATCGGAACCTGGAAAGAGAAAATAACATCCGGTAGTTTGTCCTGGTGTGAATAAAATGTATTCATTCAAAGAGAAAACTCAAATTAAATTGTGCATAAGGTTTACTTAATTACTATAAATAATTCTTCAAATACTTTTTCTTCCTGAGTTATAGAAACGAAATCTTTCATCTTTTCTTAAACCAATGGCACTCATCGGATGCACTGCGGAGGCGCCTTTGTAGTTAAAAAACCAAAATGTGAGCGTCTGAAAAGAGACAACCATTTCGGGAACGATTGCACAGAAATATTTGCAGCTAAATCTTTTTTACCGGTATATAATTGGTATCATTGCTGGTAACTTTCTTTAGCAGGTCAATTAAAGGCAGGTGTCTAATGTCTTTTATTTAGTTAAGATGATTTGTTGATCTGCTATTCAATGTAATGGACTTACAAAATCGGCCGTTCTTATGGAACTGTTTCTTTTAGAGCCGTAGGCTCGGGCCATTTAAGGATAGGTTTTAGTCCGTTCCTAAACTGAACACGACAAGGATAATTATGAAACGCATAACCCAGATAAACTTTATTATAAGAATTACAACAGTATTATTTACGGCGGCTGTATTTTCTTTTGCATCATCCTGCGGAAACAAAAAAGACTACGCCCCTTAATTTATTAATTATACTGTGGATCAATTGTGTAAATAGCCAGGTTGCGGTTTTTAAATGTTTTATCTAATCATCAATAATTTATATTATGTTTTGCAAAAGAATTTTGACGACCCTGATTTTCTTTTTTATGTTCTCTGCCGGCTACAGTCAGGCTTCCATTACGCCTCACACCATTTATGCCCAAATGAAAAAAGTGGCCAGTTGGCAAATTAACGATATTGAAAAAAATGGCTGGCGCCAGCCTTCTACCGATTGGACTAACGGCGCTTATTATGCTGGGCAATTGGCCTGGGCACAAATGGCTAATGACCAGAAGCAGATGGATTTCTTAGTATCCGTAGGGGAGAAAAATAAATGGGACGGCAGCCCCCATGAAAGGTTTTTTGCAGATGATTATTGCGTAGGTCAAACCTACTCTCAATTGTTTATGCTGTATAAAGATTCGGTAATGATAAAACCGATGATAAAACTCTGTGACGAAATTCTGCGGCAACCGCACACCGAATCTTTATTATGGGGTTTTGACAAAGGGCTTCACAACCGGGAGTGGGCATGGTGTGACGCCTTGTTCATGGGGCCGCCCACTCTGGCCTATATCTACAAAGTAACCGGTAATAAAAAATACCTGGATGGCATGAATGAACTTTGGTGGAGAAGCAGCGATTATTTATATGATAGCCGGGAGCGCCTGTATTTCAGGGACAGCCGCTTTTTTGATAAAAAAGAAAAGAATGGGAAAAAGGTTTTTTGGAGCCGTGGAAACGGTTGGGTTATGGCCGGGCTGGCCCGCATCCTCGACATCATGCCTGCAGATTATCCGGCAAGGCCGCGGTATGTGAAAATGTTTAAAGAAATGGCAGAGCGTATAGCTGCACTGCAACAGCCCGATGGTACATGGCACGCCAGTTTGCTGGATCCTGCAAGCTACCCGGTAAAAGAAACCAGTGGTACCGGTTTTTTTACCTATGCTTTTGCATGGGGAGTCAATCGCGGATATTTGCCTTATCAAAAATATTTTCCCGTAATAAAAAAGGCATGGGTAGCGCTCAATAACTGTGTACACGAAGATGGTAAATTGGGTTTTGTTCAGGCGCCCGGGGCCGCTCCTGAAAAGGTGAACTATAATGATACCGAAACTTATGGCACTGGAGCATTTTTGCTGGCTGGTACCGAGTTGTTTCAAATGATGTTTCAGAGAGAATCTTCGCCGATGAGAACGGTAATTCATAATTCACTTCCATTGAACAGGAGCGAAGAAATGGCAGAATTGAAATGGACTCGATTTGCAGATTCTAAATTTGATCCGGCAAAGACTATCGTAGTGAATGCGCAGACTAACGAAGAAATTCCTTCGCAGGTCATTTATAATGGAACCAATACTCCGGTGTCTGTTATTTTTCAATCAGGCGTTACTGCCGGCAGTTCCGGTTACTTTTATTTTAGAAAACAAAAACCGGAAAATTATACAGCCAGGACATTCGGGCGTTTTGTGCCTGAGCGTTATGATGATTTTGCATGGGAAAACGATAAGATTGCTTTCAGGATGTACGGGGCCGCTTTGGATTCGCGCCCTGACAATGCCAAAGGAATAGATGTATGGTTAAAGAAAACAACCGGTATGGTTATTAATAAGTGGTATAAACGAAATGACTATCATATAGACCATGGGGAAGGAGTAGATGCGTATAAAGTAGGGTTCACACTAGGGGCGGGTAATTCGGCGCCGTTAACAGCACAGGGACTCAGTTTTTCAAAAAATTATACAGAATATAAAATACTCGACCAGGGGCCGTTACGGTTTACTTTTCAATTGATTTATAAGCCGTGGCGGGTGGACGGAAAAGAGGTACAGCAGATAAAAACCATTTCACTTGATGCAGGGTCTAACATGAATAAGATAACAGATGAATACCAATTTGAAGGCTCCTCTTTGATCATTGCAACGGGCGTTACCAAACATAATGATGATGGCAGTCCTGTAATAGATTCTGTAAACCGTTTTGTAAGTTATTGGGATCAGGCAGATGGTAAGGTGGATAATGGCAAAGTGGGAGTAGGTGTCTTTGTCCCCGGGTATGAAAGAGTAACTTTTAAAAATGAGATAGGTCATTTGCTGGCCATAACAACTTTGAGTAGGGGACAATCGTTTGTTTATTATCAGGGCGCTGCCTGGAACCGGAGTGGCTTTTTCCCCGACGAACATACCTGGATTGATTACCTAAAAGCATACAGCAGAAGGATTGAACACTCTCTGGAGGTAATCTGGTAAATTTTATCGGGAACGTTTGCATAGAAATAGTTGAGCAATATCACGAATTGTCTGAAGAATATTGGTAAACTTGTACCTATTGCTTTATTGTATCAATTCAATTTAAATCATGTATGCAGGTCAATGAACTTTTTAATCTTTCCGGAAAAATCGCTTTGGTCACTGGCTGTTCACGTGGCATTGGAGAAGCGATGGCCATAGCGCTTGCAGAGGCAGGGGCTGATATTATTGGTGTTTCAGGAACACTTCAGCCAGGCAGTAATGTGGAAGCTGAGGTTAAAAGGAATGGTAAACAATTCTCACCTTATACAATTGATCTTAGCAATCGTAATGAATTGTATCAATCTATCAATAAAATAAATGAAGCGCATCCCGTAATTGATATTTTAATTAATAATGCCGGTATCATATTACGCGATCCCGCTGCTGTACATACAGATGATGATTGGGATAAAGTACTATCCATTAATCTTGATGCTTCGTTTGTCCTTGCCCGTGAGTTGGGCAAAAAAATGTTGGAGAGGCAACGTGGAAAGATAATTTTTACCTGCTCTCTTCTTTCTTTCCAAGGCGGAATTAATGTGCCGGGATATACTGCCAGCAAGAGCGCTGTAGCTGGCCTGGTGAAAGCCCTGGCCAATGAATGGGCTTCCAAAGGTGTGAATGTAAATGGCATTGCGCCTGGTTACATTGTTACCAAAAACACAGAGGCTTTGAGGAATGATGAACAAAGAAATAAAGCGATCCTTGACAGGATACCTGCAGGAAGATGGGGAGATCCCGATGATTTTAAAGGGCCGGTTATTTTTTTAAGTTCGGCCGCTTCAGATTATGTGCACGGAGAAATATTGACAGTAGATGGAGGCTGGATGGGTAGATAAATATTCAATAATAATATTCTTAAATCAAAAAAGCGTCATGAGAAATTTGATTAAATGTTCACGTCACTTCTTTTTGTTTTTGACAGGCTTCCTGTGTTTTCATTACTTAAATGCCCAAATTACCCATCGTGATCTTTTAGAAAAATCTGCCAACAAAGAACTTGCTACATCACTTGTACCACAAGATCAATTTAAACCATTTCCTCAAACCCCTGCCGGATGGAAAGCTTTATTGCCGGATTCAGTCATATCAGGGATAATCAAAAGAGGAGAAGATGCACTTGGAAAAGAATTTAAAAATATTCCGGCAACAATTATGTTAGAATATAAACGTAATGGTAACCGCAGCGATTATGAAAAAATTTCTTTTGACAACAGGGGGCAATTGTGGAACCTGGTGCTGGCAGAGGCGATGGAAGGCAAAGGGCGTTTTACCGATCAGATCATAAACGGAATATGGGCAATTTCTGAAGAAAGTTTTTGGGGAGTAAGCGCCCATGTTGGTATTCAGAAAGCTGGTGTAGGATTGCCCGACGTAGAAGACCCGATAGTTGATCTGTTTGCTGCGGAAACAGGAGCGCTGCTCGCATGGACTGATTATTTTGTAGGAGATGAATTAGACAAAGTGTCTAAATTGATACGCCCCCGTATCAGTTATGAAATTAAAAGAAGAATATTGGTTTCGATGACGACAGCTAAATATGGCTGGATGGGCGGAGGCAATCCCAATGCCATCGTTAATAACTGGGCGCCCTGGATTGCTTCCAATTATATCGCGGCCAATTTGCTTATTGAAAAAGATGAACAGAAACGCAAACAGGGATTAAACATCGCTATCAGGATCATTGACCAATACATGAACGGGCTTGGCGCTGATGGTGGTTGTGATGAAGGGCCATCTTATTGGACGGCTGCAGGAGCATGCGTCTTTGATGCTTTGAATTTATTGTATGATGCAACTAATGGGCATGTAAATATTTATAAAGATCCGTTCATTCAAAAAATGGGATCATACATTTATAAAACTCACATCGCAGGTAATTATTTTATAAATGTGGCAGATGCTCATCCCACGCTTGAACCCGACGGAATTATGATCTATCGTTTTGGTAAGGATATGGATGATCAGCAAATGAAGAACTTTGGAAGCTGGGCTTACCACGCTTTTGATGAAGGTGTTCCGGGAGGCAGGTTTCACCGTACCAGAGCGCTTTACGACATGCTGGCTATAAAAGATTGTTCTGTTTATCCTTATAACGAAGTAAAGGTTCCGGATGTGTGGTTCAGCGATGTACAACTGATGGCATCGCGCTCAGGTAATGGCTTGTTTGTAGCCACCCATGCAGGCAACAATGGTGAAAGCCATAATCATAATGATGTGGGCGATTTTATGGTTTACGCAAATGGTTATCCCGTAATTATTGACGTAGGCTCCGGCACTTATACTGCAAGAACATTTTCCAGGGATCGTTATAAATTATGGTTCAATACTTCTCCTTATCATAATCTTCCTACGATCAATGGCGATGAGCAACAAGGTGGAAAAAAATTTGCTGCCACAGATGTGAAATACCAACAGGAAAAAAAATATTCACAACTAAGCATGGACATTGCAAAAGCTTATCCTGCAGAAGCTGGTATAAAAAGCTGGCTGCGTGAAGTAAAGATGAATAAGGTAAAAGATATAATTGAGGTGAAGGATCAATATACAATCAATAAAAAGCCTGAAAGCCTTACCCAGTCTTTTATGACGGTATGCTCTACTGATATTACTACTCCGGGAAAAATTATTTTCACTTTGCCTGATCAAAGCAAGGTTTACCTGGATTATGATAAAAAATCGTGGAGTGCACGTAAAGAAAAAATGGAGCTTACCACGCCTGAAGACGAGGGGCTAAAACATTCCTGGAGTGGTAAAGATATCTGGCGGATATTATTAACTAATAAATTTTTGGATACACATCAATCAACAACTTATAAAATTTATAAAGAATAAAATTATTAGAATCAAATCACCAACATGAAAAAAAAATATTTCATTATCTCTCTAATTTTTTTGGTTACTTTTTTCAATGCGCAAGCCCAGTCTGATAAAGAACAAATGCGCAGGCTGATCAAAGAAAATTTTGAATTAGCTGATAAGCAATACCGTTATATGGCCACATTGATTCCTTCTGATAAAATGCCACAATCCTACAATGAAAAAGATAATAAAATAATAGCGCACGACATCAAATGGTGGTGCTCTGGTTTTTATGCCGGTTCATTATGGTACATTTATGAACAGACAGGAAATGATGCGATAAAGAAAGAAGCGGAAAGAGCGCTGGAAGTGATCAAGCCCAATCAAACCTATACAGGAAACCACGATCTGGGTTTTATGATGTATTGCAGCTTTGGCAATGGGTATCGCCTCACCAAAAAAGAAGAATATAAAGATGTTATTTTCCGGTCTGCACAATCGTTATCTACCAGGTACAGGCCTTCTATCAAATCAATACAAAGCTGGAATGGCAATAAATACTTTAAGTGCCCGGTAATCATTGACAACATGATGAACCTCGAAATGCTGGATTGGGTAAGCGACCAGGGAGGTGACAAAAAATATAAAGAGATAGCGATTAATCATTCTAACACTACGATGAAAAATCACTATAGGTCTGACTATAGTTCGTGGCATGTAGTGGATTACGATTTACAAACCGGAAAAGTGATCCGTAAAGCCACCTGGCAGGGCGCTGCAAATTGTTCTGCGTGGTCAAGAGGACAATCATGGGGATTGTATGGATATACCATGATGTATCGTTTTACAAAAGATAAAAAATACCTTAACCTGGCAAGGAACATTGCCAAGTTTATTTTGAATCATCCTAATCTGCCTGAAGATAAAATACCTTTTTGGGATTATGATGCACCTAAAATCCCTTACGCTGAAAGAGATGCATCTGCCGGAGCTATTATGGCGTCAGCATTGCTTGAGCTTGGACAATATACAAGCGGTAGCGAGAAACAAAAATATATAACCAATGCTGAAAAAATGTTGGAGTCGCTTTCAGGAGAGCAATACAGGGCAAAGGCCGGAGAGAATGGCGGTTTCCTGCTGAAGCACAGCACCGGAGCGCTGGTTTTAAATTCTGAAATAGATGTGCCTTTGATCTATGCAGACTATTATTTTCTGGAAGCATTAAAAAGATATAAGGATTGGTATTTAAACTGATCAATCAATTATAGAAAAACTTATAAAAAGGATAAAAAAATAAATGGTGAAAGATCAATTAGAAAACAGGTATGCCACAGGCCCTGATGAAGTAAAACGTATGGATACACAAGATTTACGAAAGAACTTTTTAATAGAAAAAATTTTTGAAACCGATAAGATACATCTCACTTTGAGTCACTTTGACCGCTTTATTACAGGCGGTGCAATGCCTGTTTCAGAAAGGTTGGTATTATCAAACCCTGACAACCTGAAAGCGCGTTATTTCCTGGAACGAAGAGAGGTTGGAATTATCAATGTAGGTGGCAAAGGAACAATAGAAGCAGGTGAAGAAAAATTTGAGTTGGATTTTAAAGAAGCATTGTATATTGGTAGAGGAACTGAGAAGGTGAGCTTTAGTTCTTTGGATCCATCTGATCCGGCCAAATTTTATATCAACTCTGCCCCGGCACATCATACCTATCCTACAAAAAAAGTTACTAAGGCAGAATCAGAAATAGTTACTCTTGGTTCTTTGGAAAATTCCAATCATAGAGTACTGAATAAATTACTGGTAGCATCAGTAATTGAAACCTGCCAGCTACAAATGGGTATGACCGAATTGAAAACCGGCAGTGTGTGGAATACCATGCCTGCGCATACGCATGATCGTAGAATGGAAGTTTACTTTTATTTTGAGGTATCAGAGGGACAATCGGTTTGCCACTTTATGGGAGAGCCACAGGAATCGCGCCATATCTGGATACAGAATGAACAAGCCGTGATTTCGCCGGAATGGTCTATCCATGCGGGTGCTGGTACGTCCAATTATACTTTTATCTGGGGAATGGCTGGTGAAAATCTTGACTATGGAGATATGGATGTATGTAGTATTGAAAATTTAAAATAATAAGCTGTAAGATTACAGCATATACGATCGTTCCGATAATAATTAAATGAGTGATTATTTCATTACCAAAAAAAGATTTAAATAACTTCGCAGGCATTGTTAAGAATAACATCGCTTAAAAGAAATTTAATACGTAAATCAAATTAAAAAAGGAAAGATGAAATTGTCACGCTATACTTTAAAGAATATAACCTCTGAAAAGGTGATCGCACCTGACCAGGAAGTTTTTGAATTGCCGGAAAAAGTTTTGCAGTTTGGTACAGGGATATTGCTTCGTGGTTTACCTGATTATTTCATTGACAGAGCAAACAGGGAAGGAGTATTTAATGGCCGGGTAGTGATGATTAAAAGTACTGCTAAAGGAGATACATCTGCTTACGACAAACAGGATGGCTTATATACCTTATGTGAGCGTGGTTTCAGAAATGGAGAAAAGGTAGAAGAGAACATTATTAATTCATCCATCAGCCGTGTATTAGTTGCTCAAAATGATTGGAGTAAAATACTGGAATGTGCCCGTGACAAAAACTTTGAGATCATTATTTCCAATACAACTGAGGTCGGTATTACATTGGTACAGGAAGATATACGGCAGTTTCCTCCCGCATCTTATCCCGGTAAATTACTGGCAATTCTATATGAAAGATTCAAAGCTTTTAATGGAAGCGAGGATAGCGGATTCGTAATTGTGCCTACAGAATTGATTGTGGATAATGGAAAGAAACTGGAGGCAATTGTTTTAGAACTGGCTCACTTAAATTCATTGGACGATAGATTTATTGAGTGGATAGAGAAATGTAATTATTTCTGTAGCTCACTGGTTGACAGAATAGTTACGGGAATGCCTGATGCAACAATTAAAGCTAATATAGAAAATGAGTTGGGGTATAAAGATGAATTATTAACCGTTAGCGAGGTTTACAGTTTATGGGCTATTGAAGGCGATGAAAAAATAAAAAAGATTCTATCATTTAGCCAGGTGGGCGATGGAATGGTGATTGAGCCAAACATTGACCTGCATCGTGAATTAAAATTGCGTTTACTGAATGGTACTCATACGCTTACCTGCGGATTGGCTTTTCTTGCCGGTTATCGCACGGTGCATGATGCTATGGAAGATAAGTTATCATCGGCATTTATTGAAGACCTGATGAAAAATGAAATAGGGCCATCTATTCCATATAAAATAGACAGTAAGGTCAAAGCAACTTTTATCTCTAATGTGCTGGACCGCTTTCGCAATCCGCATATCAATCATCTTTGGAAAAATATAACGTTGAATTATACTTCTAAAATGAAAATGAGATGTATTCCTGTTTTGATCAATCATTATAAAGAAAATGATGCTCCTCCTTCTTTATTTTCATTAGGATTTGCAGCCTACCTTTATTTCATGAAGGCTGTAAGCCAGCAGGGAAAAGCGTTTTACGGAGAGTTTGAAGGCGAGCCTTACCTGATAGAGGATGAGATGGCTTCAAAATTTTATAAATTATGGAGCGGTAAACCTGTTGATGTCCTTGTAAAAGAAGTTTTAAAAGATAAGGATTTATGGGATCACGATCTTACGCAGCTTAATGGTTTCCAGGAAGTAGTAACCAGCGATTTGCAGAGTATCATTACCAACGGAGCAAAAGTAACTTTGGAAAAAAGGATCGGAGGATAAGAAGGGGAGAAGAGGTGCATTTAAATTGTAATTCATTTTTAGAATAGATTTTATGAAAAATTTTTTAGATGAAGATTTTTTGCTGCAAACCGGCACTGCAAAAAGATTATACAATGACTTTGCAAAGGGAATGCCCATTATTGATTATCATTGTCACCTGCCGGTAGACCAGATAGCCAATGATATTAATTTTGAAAACCTTACGCAGATATGGTTGTATGGCGATCATTACAAATGGCGAGCTATGCGTACCAATGGCGTAGATGAAAGTTATTGCACAGGTGATAAACCTGATTATGAAAAATTTGAAAAATGGGCTGCCACAGTTCCTTATACATTGCGCAATCCTCTTTATCACTGGACGCATCTGGAATTGCAAAGATATTTTGATGTGCATGAAATCTTAAACCTCGACAGCGCTAAAAAGATATATGATGAATGCACTAAGAAATTGCAGACGAAGGAGTATTCTGTTCGTAACCTTCTGCGAAAAATGAATGTGAAAGTAGTATGTACCACTGATGATCCGACAGACACTTTAGAGCATCATCAAAAAATAAAAGATGATGGATTTGAGATAACAATTCTTCCGGCCTTTCGTCCTGATAAAGCCATGAATGCAGATAATGCAGGCGAGTTTAATGCTTATGTAAAAAAACTGGAGGCTGTTAGCGGCTTGTCTGTTACTTCCTATCAAACGTTTTTAGATGCGCTTAAGCAACGTCACGATTTCTTTGCAACAATGGGCTGTTCAGTTTCTGATCATGGACTGGAATATATTTACGCAGAAGATTATACTGCTGAAGAAATTGATGCTATATTCAATAAAGTCCGCAGCGGCAGCGAACTTGAAGCGAATGAGAAATTAAAATTCAAATCTGCCATGCTTCATGTTTTTGCAATCTGGGATTGGGAAAAAGGATGGGTGCAACAATTTCATATCGGAGCGTTCAGAAATAATAATATCCGCAAGATGCAACAGTGTGGCCCTGATACAGGTTGGGATTCTATTGGCGATTATTCACAGGGAAGATCAATGAGAAAATTTTTTGCCAGGCTTGATGCCAACAACCAACTGGCAAAAACGATCATCTATAATCTTAATCCTGCAGATAACGAATTGGTAGCAACCATGGCAGGAAATTTTAATGACGGTTCCATTCCCGGAAAAATTCAATTCGGATCGGCTTGGTGGTTTTTAGATCAGAAAGATGGCATGACACAACAGCTCAATGCCTTGTCCAACATGGGTTTGCTGAGCCGTATGGTTGGAATGCTTACTGATTCGAGATCTTTTCTATCTTATCCGCGCCACGAATACTTCCGAAGAATTATTTGCAATCTCTTTGGTGAAGAAATAGAAAATGGTGAATTACCTGCTGATATTGAATGGACAGGTAAGATAATACAGGACATTTGTTTTAATAATGCAAAAGAATACTTTGGCTGGTAGCAATTTCTTTCTGATAGTATTATCACGTAAAAGCGTGATATCTCCAATTATCACGTAAAAGCGTGATATTTTTTGATTATCAAATGAAAGTGTGATAATTTGTGATTCAAATAATTTTGTTTATGGTTTGTGTTATTACGGGCGATATTATTAATTCAAGTAAAAGAGATCCCCGGTTATGGCTGAAGCCATTGAAAAAAGAATTGAGTAAGATTGGTAAGACTCCCAAGATATGGGAAATATACAGAGGAGATAGTTTCCAGGTTTTAATAAGTAAGCCTGAAGAAGCATTGATTACCTCAATAAAAATAAAGGCTGCCTTAAAATCTGTACAAAATACAGATGTGCGTATGGCTCTCGGTATAGGGAAGCGTACGCATAATGCTTCTAAGATTACAGAATCAAACGGTAGTGCTTTTGTATATTCAGGGGAGAAGTTTGAAATGCTGAAAAAAGAAAAGCAAAATTTATGCATCAAAAGTGATTGGCCTGATTTTGATAAGGAGATAAATTTATATCTGAAATTAGTTCTTATCCCGATGGATAGCTGGACAGTGAATGCTGCAGAAGTGGTAAAAGCGACCATTGATAATCCAGGCAAGTCGCAGGAAGCAATAGGATTAATGATAGGCGTGAAGCAAAATGCTGTGAGCAACAGGCTTAGGAGGGCGTATTACGGAGAAATAATGGAAGTAAATGAGATGTATAAAATAAAATTGAAAGCATTAAAATGATTATCCTGCTCAAATTTTTTCTGGCACATCTGGTAGGTGATTTTCTTTTACAGACCAGGGCTATGGTAAAAGTAAAGGATGAAAAAAAGTTGAGAGCATGGCAACTGTACGTTCATTGCTTACTTCATGGTTTGTTGGTACTATTGCTTGTGTGGGATTGGCAATTTTTGAAATGGGCATTATTGATTGTTCTTAGTCATTTCGTAATTGATTCGATAAAATTATTGATACAAGACCGTACGAACCAGCGTATTTTGTTTTTTGCAGATCAGTTGTTGCACATAATTTCTCTTTACCTTATTTGGTTGTGGTATGAAGATAAAAGTTTCCCTTTTGCTATTTTCATGCAGGAAAACTTTTTGTTATTGGCCACTGCTATTATTTTTCTTACAACACCTGTATCATTCACTGTAAAAATATTTATTTCAAGATGGAAGCCTCATACCGAAGATGATGAAAACTCTTTGCAAAGTGCAGGAAAAAATATCGGTATTATAGAACGCCTGCTGGTATTTATTTTTATAGTTATCAGCCAATGGCAAGCTATTGGATTTCTTCTTGCTGCCAAATCTGTTTTTCGATTTAGTGATCTGAAAGAGTCCAAAGATAGAAAGCTTACTGAATATATTCTGATAGGAACATTGCTGAGTTTTGGAATAGCTGTTGTTACCGGCATGGCATACGAATATTTAAAGTATTAAAGATTCCATTTTTGATAAAGATTATAATTTCACCTTCACCACCAGTTTCTTAATTAATCCCTCTCCAATCATTGGCGCATGCACGTCTTCAGGATAAAAAATAGCAAACTGCCCTTCATGTAACTGGAAGTAAGTATCAGGTTGATCACTAAAGAATGTTACATCTTTTTCAGTGTTGTAAGGAACTTTAATACCGGTGCATGTTCCCCTGGGTTTCCATCCAAGCGTTTCCATCCCACGTGGACAAACTTGTATGTCAATAAAGTTATTATGCGCTTCAAATTTTGCATCCTCTTTTTTTATACCTTCCTTTTCAGACACTGCGGCATGAAGTTCCGGGCCATCAATTGGGTACTTACCAATTTCGATTTCTTTTAAATTTTGGTTTTTTATAAATTCAAATGCCTTTGAAAAAAGGGGATGAAGATGAATGTATTTTTTAGAGTTAGATAATGTATCTATGATCATTGATTTATTTTTATTCTTTTGTCTATTAAAATGTAGGTTTAATTTTGCCTGATTTATTCGGCGCCTTTAGGTTTATACTTGCCACTCACAATTCACTCACCTCTGAACTCTACCACTTGCATCGCCTTTCATCAAACCTTTCACTTCGCTAAGTGTTGCGTGGTTCATATCGCCGGGAATAGTATGTTTTATTGCAGATGCGGCCACGCCGAATTCTGCTGCGTCTTTTAGTTCCATTCCTGAAACAAGGCCATAAATAAAGCCGCTTGCAAAAGAATCGCCACTACCTACGCGATCAATGATCCGCACTTCATATTGTTTTGAGTGATAAAATTCATTGCCATCATAAACTAATGCGCTCCATCCGTTATCAGAAGCGCTGTAGCTTTCTCTCAAAGTGGAAGCGATGTATTTAAATCCAAATTTTTCCTTCATTTGCTGGAACACATCTTTATAGCCATCCAAATTTAATTCTCCTTTGGTAACATCAGTTCCTTTACTCTTAAATCCTAACGTGGTTTCTGCGTCTTCTTCATTACCTATACAAACATCTACATACTGGCAAAGATTGGTCATTACTTCTTTGGCCTTTTCCTTACTCCATAATTTTTTCCGGTAGTTTAGATCAATACTTGTTGTGATGCCTTTTGCTTTAGCAGCTTTTAATGCGGCTGCTGTAAGTGCGGCTGCTTTATCGCTCAATGCCGGCGTAATTCCGGTAGTATGGAACCATGAAGCTCCATCCAATATTTTATCAAAATCAAAATCAGCTATTTCAGCTTCGGAAATGGCTGCATCTGCACGATCGTAAATTACCTGGGAGGCCCGCATGGAAGCGCCGGTTTCTAAAAAATAAATTCCTAATCTTTTTCCACCACGGGCTATATATTGTGTATCCACTCCATAGCGGCGCAAGTGATTGATAGCAGATTGCCCGATTGCATTATCAGGAACTTTAGAAACAAAAACTCCCTCTAATCCATAATTGCACAATGCCGCAGCTACGTTGGCTTCGCCGCCGCCATAAGTAACGTCGAAACTATCTGCCTGTACAAATCTTTTAAAATCGGGTGTGGATAAGCGAAGCATTATTTCTCCCAATGTAACAACTTTTTTTGCCATGATCCTTAATTAATTTGGTTTGAATAATAATTTATATTTTGCAAAATTGAAATTGCCCAAATCTCATTCATATTTTTATAAGAACAAAAATTTAGAATAGAATTATTTAAAAAATACGATAACGATTGCATAAAAAAATATGGATAAATAATATAAATCCAATATCATTGTTTAAATTATAAAAAAAAGTACATGGATAAAAAATCAGAATTATTGAAATTGATTCCCGAACAAGGGATACTGCCTCTTTATTTTTATAAAGATACAGAAGTGAGCCTTGGAGTGCTAAAAGCTTTATACAGCGCCGGGATCAGGACGGTTGAATATACCAACCGTGGAGAAGCTGCATTACAAAATTTTAAAAAAATGCGCGTTGTATGTGATGATGAATTAAAGGGAATGTACCTCGGTATTGGTACAATTAAAAACGGAGAATCTGCACAAGCATTCATTGATGCCGGAGCTGATTTTATTATTTGCCCCGGTCTTGTTGAAGAGGTGGCCAGGGTTGCAGATAAAAATAACATGCTTTGGGTTCCCGGATGTATGACTCCCTCAGAAATTATACGTGCGGAGACATTAGGTGCAAAAATGATCAAGCTTTTTCCGGGAAATATTTTAGGGCCTGAATTTATGAGCGCCATTAAAGCTTTGTTTCCTGATCTCTTATTCATGCCTACCGGTGGCGTGGATTTAGATAAAGAAAATATTGCAGGCTGGCTCAAAGCCGGTGTGTGTGCGGTAGGCATGGGAAGTAAACTCATCAGCAAACCATTGCTTGAGCAAAAAGATTATGCAAAAATAGAAGAGCTTGCCAGGCAGGCATTGGATATTTTGAAATCCCTTAAATAGGTATATAAAAACTTAATTGCGATGCAGAAAACTATAGGAAATTATAGGTGGACGATTTGTGCGCTTGTATTTTTTGCCACTACTATTAATTATCTCGACAGGCAGGTAATCAGTTTATTGAAATCAGTATTGTCAGATGAATTACATTGGGATGATGGCGACTATGCAAATATCGAGATCGCATTTAAGTTTTTTTATGCGTTTGGCATGTTGGGCGCGGGCCGCATCATTGATAAGTTGGGAACAAAGATCGGTTATGCGGTTACCACAGGTTTATGGAGTATAGCAGCAATGTGCCATGCATTTGCTTCCAGTGTTTTAGGTTTTGCTGTAGTAAGATCTTTTTTAGGAATTACTGAAGCAGGAAATTTTCCGGCAGCTATTAAAACAACAGCAGAGTGGTTTCCTAAAAAAGAGAGAGCTTTATCTACAGGAATATTTAATTCCGGTTCTAACCTCGGAGCCATAATAGCGCCATTGACAGTGCCTTTTATCGCAGTAGCATGGGGCTGGCAATGGGCATTTATTCTTACAGGTCTGGTAGGTTTTATTTGGCTTATATTGTGGTTTATTTTTTATGAAGTTCCTGCAAAGCAAAAACGCCTTTCTGCTGCTGAATATGAATACATACATAGTGATAAAGATGAAACCGCTGAGCAAGAGATTGCGGGAGCTAAAATTTCATGGGGCAAATTATTAAGCTATAAGCAAACATGGGCATTTGCTATTGGTAAGTTTCTTACTGACCCTGTGTGGTGGTTTTATCTTTTTTGGTTACCCGACTTTTTGGAAAGCCAATATAATCTCACCATTACTGAAATTGCAATACCTGTAGCGGTAGTTTACATGCTATCTACTATCGGAAGTGTGGGCGGGGGCTGGCTTCCATTGAACCTTATCAAAAGTGGCTGGCCTGTGTTTCGTGCCCGAAAAATTTCCATGTTGATTTTTGCTTTTTTGGTAGTGCCCATTTTATTCGCACAGGTAGCAGGTGGCATCAATATGTGGCTTGCTGTTTTTATTATTGGCCTTGCAGCCGCCGCGCATCAGGCATGGAGCGCCAATATATTTACCACAGTAAGCGATATGTTTCCGAAATCAGCAACTGCTTCTGTGACGGGCATTGGCGGCATGTTTGGCGGTTTGGGCGGTATACTGCTTTCATTGTTGGTTCAAAAAAATATGTTTGTATATTATCGTTCTATTGATAAAATAGAGACAGCTTATTACATTATGTTTGGGATTTGTGCTGGCGCTTATTTGCTTGCCTGGGTAATCATGCAATTACTTGTACCAAAGATGAAACCACTGAATCTGTAATTTGAAACGAATATATTTATTTAAAAGTCAGGAGTGAATGATGCTCTTTTATACATGATGAATAAAATAAATTATATCGCAGGATTATGAATTAAGATCACTATTTTTATTTCTTCATTACTTAAAAATTACTGTTGTATTTTTTACTTTTAAATGATTACCACTAAAATTTTATGAGTACATCATCCCAACTTAACCGCACACTTGGTTTGCGCCTGGCGATTGTAATGGTTATTGGAAATATTATTGGCTCCGGGATTTATAAAAAGGTAGCGCCCATGGCTGCCGAACTTCATTCGTCAGGCTGGATATTGGTTTGTTGGATTCTTGGTGGGGTGATTACAATGTTCGGTGCATTGAGCAATGCAGAAATTGCAAGTATGCTTGCTGATACCGGAGGGGAATACGTTTATTATAAAAAGATTTATAGCCGCTTCTTCTCATTCCTTTATGGCTGGTCCAATTTTGCAGCAATAAAATCAGCGACCATAGCCTCTATTGCTTATGTGTTTGCACAATCACTGAATAATGTTATGCCTCTCCCGTCGGTTCTTACTTCATTAAAGGATGTTGAAATTATGGGCATCTTTCATCCATTCGAGGGATTTAATATAAAACTCGTAGCTATTATTTTAATACTTATTCTCACCTGGTTTAATAGCCGGGGTCTTAAGTTGGGGGCAGGTTTAAGCACTCTGTTATTATTGTTGGTTTTAGCAGGCATCACTACCATTATTGTTTTTGGAACTACAAGTTCTCAAGCTGATATTGCTTCCTCATTTTCTTTTGCTACCACCAATGCTGAACCTGTTACTATAAGTGCAATATTTACTGCAATGCTGGCAGCTTTCTGGGCTTATGAAGGATGGAATTCTGTGGGATTTTTAGGTGGTGAAATAAAAGATCCCAACCGCAACGTTCCTTTGAGTATTGCATTTGGTTTGTTGATTGTGATTGTATTGTATGTTTTGACTAACGTTGCTTACTTGTCATTGTTGTCTATTGACTCTTTAAACCAGATTAACTCAGGAGGGAATACCATTGCAGCCGTGGAAGCGGTAAAGGTTTTTTGGAATGAAGGTGGAGTTATTTTTATTTCTTTTTTGATTCTGTTATCCACATTAGGATGCACTCATGCAACTATTTTGAGTAATGCACGCACCTCTTTTGCAATGGCAAAAGGGGGATTATTTTTTCCGAAGATGGCAAAAGTAAATGCAGCTAAAGTTCCCGGGAATGCATTGTGGTATCAGGGTATCTGGGCAAGTATCCTGGTTTTATCAGGCACTTTTGATCAACTTACAGATATGTTGATATTTGCTGCGTTCATTTTTTATGGCGCTACAGCTTTGGGAGTATTTATCTTAAGAAAAAAGATGCCTGACACACCACGCCCTTACAGGGTTTGGGGATACCCGCTTGTGCCTGCAATATTTATAGTTTTCTGTTTGTTTTTAATTGGCAATACTGTCATTACCCGCCCGCGCGAAGCGGGTATAGGCCTGGTCTTAATACTTTTAGGAATTCCTTTTTACTGGTGGTTTCAAAAGCAAAACAAACTGAAAGAAAATCCGGCATAATTTTTTTTCTTGATTAAACCAGTTTTATCCTTACATCATAAATTAAATCTCTAATCTCTACGATCTTAAAATTTTTACTTTCGGGATGGGTAGGATTTAATAAGTAGTTGTATTCCTCTTTAATTACGGAAGAAGGAATTTGTATGATAGCTTTTTTTGCTATTTTTAAAAGGCTCGTTCCGAAATCTTTCGTTGAAGAAGGTACAGGAATTTGCTTCCAGTCTCCGGGTAATGACGCTTCATTAATTGTTAAAATTTCAGAATCAGGAATTTCAATAGTAGTAATGCTTAATGCCCTCGGAATATCTTCGATATTGATATTTACAGTATATTCCAATAAAGACAAGGCGCGGCTTTCAGAAGTATAAACGCAGGGAAAGTTTTTATGGTTCCATCTGCCTCCGTTTATTTTTGCTCCTTCTCCTGAAAGATCATTTGCATGTTTGGTTTTCCCAACTCTATATACTAACATTGATGTGATAAAAACAATTAAGAATAAATTCCATAATCAATTCTTCCTATCAGGTTTTTTACTTCTTCACGGCCAAATTGATTGTCTATTAAATCATAAGGAGCCTGGCCACCAAGCGCTTTATTGGGCCTGGCCATCCATTGGTTAAAACGGGCTTCATCTTCGAATACCTCAAAGCCATAAGAATAAAGATCAGCCATTCCTAATATTTTTTCACTTAAGCTCGGATTAAATTTTTGAGTTCTTTTTTTATTGATTAATGTAGCTCGTGTTACTGAAAGCGCTTTGGCAAGCATTGTATAATCTAATTCCGCTTTACTTTTTAAAAGTTCCAGATCTTTTTTGCTAACGCCATCCCGCACTATATGTATTTTTTCAAAGGCGGTTAATTGGCTTTCGGGCTTTTGAGTTGCATTAGTTAGTATTACCTCAAACTGGTAATCTTTTTTGTTTAAAATGCTAACAGCGGGCTCACTCACCATATTATTAATATCGTCTTCATCATCTAATGAATAAGGCTTTGGAATAGTTTTATTTTTTGACATCAGTATAATGTTTTATGTTTACCGGTACAAATTTATACTTTTTATTGAATATTTTTATTTTTTCATAAAAAAATTTTATCCATTATGCTTGTTTTTAACTTTTCTGCATATCTTCACCTCCTTGAAACAGATAAATTCTCTTAATATTTCTCTTCCTGCATCAATGATTTGCGTTACAGCTACTATCATTATTACAACCCCCTGAGGGTTGTACATTTTTATATTATCCACTGGGCTTTTGCTTTTATTATTCAATAGGAAATTATTTCAATAGATTCTTAATTAATTTAGAAAAAAATATGCGTGTTTTAAAATTTGGCGGCTCATCTGTAGCTAATGCCGAAAATATAAATAAGATTGCTTCCATTCTCCAAAATAAACTGAAGGAAGAAAAATTAGTTGTGGTGGTTTCTGCTTTGGGTGGTATTACAGATGCACTTATAAATAGTGTGCAGCTTGCCTCAAAAGGAGATGAATTATATAGAACGGAATTGCAGAAGATTGAGTTGCGGCATCTGGAATTGGTAAAGCAATTGATACCTGTGGCGCATCAAAGCAGGGTATTAAGTATGGTAAAACAACATTGTAATGAAATAGAGGATATATGCAACGGTGTTTTCTTATTGCAGGAATTAACTCCAAGGATTAAAGACAGAATAATGAGTTATGGCGAGCTTTTATCTTCACAGATCATTTCAGCTACGTTCAACTATGGAGGTCACAAAAATAAATGGGTAGATTCAAGGAAGATTATTATAACCAATTCTCATTATGAACATGCGGTAGTAGATTTTGAATTGACAGATAAAAAAATAGCAGATTATTTCTCTGCTACAGAGGATTCTTTTTTTATTGTACCTGGTTTCATAGCTTCTGACAAAAATGGAATTACTACTACTTTAGGCAGGGGAGGCTCAGATTATACTGCTTCCATCATTGCTGCTGCGCTTAATGCGGAATCTTTAGAAATATGGACGGATGTAAGCGGGATGATGACGGCTGACCCCAGGTTGGTTAGTAATGCTAAAATAATTCCTCATGTATTATATCGTGAAGCTATGGAGCTTTCTCATTTTGGAGCTAAAGTAGTTTATCCTCCTACTATTCAGCCGGTGATGAGAAAGAACATCCCGGTTTGGATAAAAAGCACCTTTGCTCTGGAACATCCCGGTACTTTGATTGAAAATACTTCAGTAAAGAATGGAGGCCATGTCAGGGGAATTTCCAGTATCAGTAAGATTGCTTTATTAAGCCTTGAAGGGAGTGGCATGGCAGGCATCCCTGGTTTTTCAAAGAGGCTTTTTGAAACTTTGGCTAATGAACAAATCAATGTAATATTAATAACCCAAAGTTCTTCCGAACATTCCATTTGTGTAGGCATTGAGGAAAGTGCCGCAGACGATGCGAAGAGAGCGGTAGATGAAGCTTTTGATTTTGAAATAGAGCGCCTTAAAGTAGAGCCTTTGGTAGTTGAAAGAGGCTTGGCCATAATAGCGGTGGTAGGCGATAAAATGAAAAGCCATCCGGGCATTAGTGGGAGAATGTTCAGCGCGCTGGGAAAAAACGGCGTCAATGTAAGAGCGATATCCCAAGGTTCATCAGAGAGAAATATTTCGGCGGTAATTTCTTCATCTGACGTAAAGAAAGCTGTGAATGTATTGCATGAAGAATTTTTTGAAACTGCTTATAAGCAGGTAAATTTATTTATTGTTGGTGTGGGAAATGTGGGCTCCCGGCTATTGGCACAGCTACAGCAGCAACAACAATATCTGCAGAAAAATTTACGCTTGCAGGTAAGAGTGGTTGGTATTGCCAATAGTAAGAAAATGATCTTTAATGAAAAAGGGATTGACCTGCAAAATTGGAAAGCGTTGTTAAAAGAGGGAGACAAAATGAGCCTTCCCGGATTTATAAATACCATTCAATCTAAAAATCTGAGAAATTCAGTATTCGCGGATGTAACAGCTAATGAAAAAGTAGCCAGCCACTATGCTGAAATTTTACAGAAAAGTGTTTCTATCGTAGCATGTAATAAAATAGCTGCTTCTTCTTCCTACCAGTATTATGAAAAGCTAAAGAGCCTTGCCCGTGAGTTTAATGTTCATTTTCTTTTTGAAACCAATGTAGGTGCAGGCTTACCGGTTATAGGCACATTGAACGACTTGTTATTGAGTGGTGATAAGATAAATAAGATAGAAGCGGTATTAAGTGGTACTCTAAATTTTGTTTTTAATAATTATAATGGTGAAAAAAGCTTTGCAAAAGTAGTAAGGCAGGCACAGGATGAGGGATATACAGAACCCGATCCGAGGTCTGATCTAAGCGGAGTAGATGTGGTAAGAAAAATAATGATACTCGCGCGTGAATCAGGAGAAAAGCTGGAGATGGAAGATGTAGTTAATGAAGCCTTTATGCCGGCAGAATGTATGAAAGGGGCAGTTAGTGATTTTTATGTCTGCATGGAAAAAGAAGAAGCTCATTTTAAAGCGCTTTTTGAAAAGGCAGATAATGCCGGAAAAAAATTAAAGTTTGTAGCTACTTATGAAAATGGCAGTGCAAAAGTAGGGTTGCAGGAAATAGGTCCTGATCACGATTTTTATCATCTTTATGGTAAAGACAATGTGGTTCTGTTTTATACCAATCGCTATACCGGGCAGCCTCTTGTGGTAAAAGGAGCCGGAGCGGGAGCTGAAGTAACTGCATCAGGAGTTTTTGCTGATATCATTCGCGCTGTCAGGATATAAAAGAATAATAATGAAGAAAATAAAAGTTTTTGCCCCTGCTACCATTGCTAATTTAGTATGTGGTTTCGATATTCTGGGCATGGCATTACAGATGCCTTATGATGAAATGACATTGTCATTACGCGATGAGCCAGGCATACAAATTCAGCATACTGACGAATACGGCCTGCCTGAAATTCCGGAAAAGAATGTTGCCGGCGCGTCTTTACAAGCGTTGATTGATGAATACAAAAAACCGATTGGATTCAATTTAAAAGTTCATAAGAACATAAAACCCGGTAGTGGCTTAGGTTCCAGCGCAGCAAGCGCTGCGGGAGTAGTAGTGGCAGCCAACCATCTGTTGGAAAATGTTTTTTCAAAAGAAGACCTGGTGCGCTTTGCTATGAATGGAGAAAAATTATCAGGTGGGGTGAAACATGCAGACAACGTAGCGCCATGTATTTATGGCGGGATCACTTTGGTACGGTCTATTTTTCCGCTTGATATTATACCCTTAAATGTTCCTGATCTGTTTGTAACCATTGTTCATCCACAGATTGAAGTTCGTACCTCAGATTCGAGGCAGATTCTAAGAAAGGAAGTTCAATTGAAAAATGCCATAAGGCAATGGGGAAATATAGGCGGCCTGATAACAGGCTTTATGAAAAATGATCTTGATTTAATCGGCCGCTCATTGGAAGATGTAATTATTGAGCCGGTTCGCAGTATTTTGATACCTGGATTTATGGATATAAAATTAAAATGCAAAGAAGCGGGAGCGCTTGGAGGCGGTATTGCCGGTTCCGGCCCTTCTGTGTTTATGATGAGCAAAGAAGAAGCAACTGCAAAGCTTGTAGAAAAAATAATGAAAGAAATCTATGAAAAAATAGGTGTGGATTATAAGACTTATGTTACTAAAATAAATTGTGAAGGTGTAAAGGTTTTTGAATCTTAAGAGAAAGAAATATTGGTCAAAAAAAATATTAAATGAAATATTATAGTTTAAATAAAAATTCTCCGGTAGTTGATTTTAAAGAAGCTACTATCCGTGGATTAGCGCCTGATAAAGGATTGTATTTTCCGGAGTCGCTTCCGCATATTGATAAAGAATTTTTTTCGCAGATCAATGATGTTGATGATGAAGAAATCGCCTTTAAGGTTATTAAGCCTTATGTGGGTAGCGTAATACCTGAAGGCGAGTTAAAAAGGATTGTATCCGAAACCATCAATTTTGAAATCCCTCTGAAAAAAATAAATGAAACTATATTTTCTTTAGAATTATTTCATGGCCCTACCTTAGCTTTTAAAGATGTGGGTGCGAGGTTTATGAGCCGGTGCCTGGGCTATTTTGTAAAAAATAATGATAAAAAAGTTACTGTATTGGTAGCCACCTCAGGGGATACAGGAGGAGCAGTAGCCAATGGCTTTTATAATGTGGATGGGGTAGAGGTAGTAATATTATATCCATCAGGAAAAGTAAGCAATGTACAGGAAAAGCAATTGGTTACTTTGGGAAATAATATTCATGCTATTGAGATAAATGGAACATTTGATGACTGTCAGCAATTGGTGAAGCAGGCTTTTTCTAATGAACATTTAAATAAAGAATTATTTCTAACCTCTGCTAATTCCATTAACGTGGCGCGATGGCTTCCACAACAATTTTATTATTTTTTTGCATGGAAGCAATGGCCTGATAAAAAGAATCCTCCTGTTGTCAGTGTACCCAGTGGCAATTTTGGAAATATATGTGCCGGGTTACTGGCCTATTTTTCAGGCTTGCCCGTCAGGCATTTTATCGCTGCATGTAATGCCAATAAAGTAGTTCCTGAATTTTTGCAAACACAAAATTATGTTCCGCAAAAAGCAATAGCTACCATCTCTAATGCAATGGATGTAGGCGACCCCAGTAACTTTGTAAGAATTCTCCGGTTATTCAACTACCAGTTCAGTGATTTAAAAAATGCGCTCAGCAGTTATAGCATCTCAGACGAAGAAACCAGGCAGACGATAAAAGAGGTTTATGAAAAAGAAAACTATTTATTAGACCCTCATGGCGCTGTCGCCTACCTGGCATTAAAAAATTATCTGGAACAACATCCTGAACACAAGGGTATCTTTTTAGAAACTGCGCATCCTGTAAAATTTTACGATGTGGTAGAGCCGGTCATTCATCAACAAATCACTATACCTGAAAGCGTAAAAGATATTTTAAATAAAGAAAAACAGAGTATAAAGATGAATATGAATTTTGAAGATCTTAAGGAGTATTTATTGAACAGGTAAAAGGCTATGCTTTTGCATTACATGATTGATTAATTAAGGTAATGCAGTTCTTTTCGCAGATCGTTCAATTTTATTATAATCAATTATATCAGGATTCTTTTTCTATAAGTTTTATAAACAAAACTATTATATATGGAACAATTAACGCTTGGAGTGGGCACAAGGCTTCAACATATACAATATGGCCCCGGAGTAATCGTTGGCGTGAGGTTAGCTACCTATCTCATTTCTTTTATTAGTGATGGCATAAAAGAAATTGATAAGAACGATCCGAAGCTTGAAGAAATAATTCCTGAGAATGTAACCGTGGAATTAGAAACCATCAGCGAGGTGGAAAGGTCTTTGTTGAAGATTTTAAGATTATGGAGTGATGCTTCGGAGATAGTTCCGCTTGGCGACCGGTGGAGAGGAGGTGTTATGTTATTGCAGCCCGCCGACAAAACTCAAAAGCCCAAAGAAATTCCCATTGATATATTCTTTCATAAAATAGTGATGCTACGCGACAGGATCAGAGTAATGGAGCAACAGATCAATGCGCACAAAATATTAAGTGATGAAGATAAAGTAAATCTTCAGCAATATATAACCCGCATCTATGGCACGCTTACTACCTTCAATGTCTTATTCAAAAATAAAGAACATTGGTTTGTGGGAGATAAGGGTGGAGGAGAATGAGGACAAACCAAACTTATAAAGTTTGCTGCAAGCTTTTTCAAAGGAAACCTTCTGGTTTTTGAATAGTGTGCTTCTCTTTAAAATACTATAAGATGGTTTTTCCTACTCACACATCTTCGGTTGTAAACCTTATGCGTTCTGCAAATCCGCAACCACAGAAAATATTTTTTTAAAAAAGCTTTGAGAATTCAAAATACCTTATACCTTTGCACTCCCTAACAGAATAACTTACAAAACTTACCTACATCGTCTGCCTTACAAGACACAATTCCTCTTTGTTGAATTGCTTTCCTATCCGTTGAAAAAATAATTATCTCCAATTTTTCTTTGCTTGAACCAAAGGTTTCCAATCCTTTGTAATTACCTCTTACATTTTTAACCCAAAGATTAAATTTTTTTGTATGAGGATCATTCTTCTTTTTGTTATCGCAAGTCTGACGAGCGTTTTAGCCATCCAGACTTCTTATTCCCAGAGCAAGCCCACCATCACCAGTGTTGTAAAAAAATCTTACAACGGATCGGACGTCAGTTGTGCATCTGCAAACGATGGTGAAATAACCGTTACCGCTACCGGTCGTAATGGCGAATTTGAATATTCTAAAGACAACGGTGCAACTTTCCAGAGCAGTAATGTGTTCAGCAATTTGGCCCCTGGAGTTAACTACGGAATTGTAGTTCGCTTCCAAAATGGTCAACATAATAAATCAGACGTTGTGTGGGTTTGGATGAACACTGTCAATCCTGTAACGGTTTCAAGTTTGAATATCACTAAAAATATCAGTTGTTTTTCTGCTGCTGATGGCCAGGTAAATATTACCGCATGGGGAGGCACAGGCGCTCTTCAGTTTTCAATAGATAATGGAGCCACTTTTCAATCATCAGGTACTTTTGCAGGACTTGGCGCCGGCACTTACCGGATCATTGTTAAAGATTTGAATGGTTGCACTGTTACTTCATCAACAGTAACTCTTAGAGAGCCTACTCCTATCACTGCTACTGTAGTTTCACAGCAGAATATCAACTGTGGTTCTTCCACCGGGTCAGTTACTATTAAAGGAAACGGAAGTACCGGTGATTATAATGCCAGCATTGATGGCGGAGCTTCTCATTGGTTTTCAAGATTCAATACTTATACATTTAATAATCTTACGCCAGGTGTTCATAATATAACCATAGAAGATAATTATTCTCATTGTACAGGTAGTTTATCTGTCACTATTGCCACCGCAGAGTTTAATGCTTCAATAAGCGGAAATGCTACAGTATGTTCTGGCAATGCTTCTGATCTTTCTATAAATATTTCACAGGGAAATGGCACAGTATTTACAGCAGTTTATAAAGACGATGCGGGCAAAACCTATACAATTAATAATCTTACCACAGGTAATAATACGATAACAACCGGAGCTCTTACAACTTCTAAAACTTATAGCCTTGTATCTGTAAAAAATCAAAATGGTTGCAGTGCAACGATAAGTGGTTCTGCAATCATAAAGGTTGCTTCTCCGGGCCAGTGGCTTGGTATCAACAGCAACTGGAATGATGCTGCAAACTGGGCCTGTGGCCTGATCCCTACAGCAGGTACAAATGTTACGATCCCGGCCACTGAAAACAATCCTGTGATCGCTTCATCTGTTTTTGCAATTAAAAATATTGCTATTGAACAAGGCGCTTCATTAACTGTAAACGGAACCCTGCAGGTAACCGGATCAATAAGCAATAATGGTAATTTAGATATTACTAATGGTACTCTTGAATTGAAAGGCAGCGCTCTTCAAACCATCTCTGGTAGCTGGTTTGTAAATAAAACTATTCGCAATCTTAAAATCAGTAATACAGCCGGTGTGAATCTTTCTGAAACAGCTAATGACACTTTAAACATTACCGGTCTTTTGTCTTTCGGTGTAAGCAATGCTACCTTCAATACAAAAGATAATCTTACCTTAAAATCTACTGCTGCCGGTACAGCAGGCGTAGCCGATCTTACTAATAACGGCATTAACAAAGGAAATGCTATCCTCGGAAATGTAATAGTAGAGCGGTACATCAATACTGGCAGTTTGCCAAGCCAGCATAACAAATGTTGGGTGATGATTTCTACTCCTACACAAGGCCAGACTATCAAACAATCATGGATGGAAAATGGAGATAAAACATCTACTGGCTACGGTACACAAATTACCGGCAATGGAGTTGGCTTTGATATGGCCTCTGGTGCTCCTGCTTTAAAATATTATAATGATGTTAATAATTCATGGATTGGAGTAGCCAATACCAACGACCAGGTTTATAGTAACAAAGGCTATATGCTTTTTGTACGTGGCGACAGAAGCGCTACATTCCCTAACTACAACAACACTACTTTACGTACTAAGGGTACTTTACTTACCGGAACCATGCCTGCTATCACTGTAAAAGCTGGTAAATTCCAATCAGTAGGCAATCCTTATGCGGCAGAGGTTGACATCAGGAAAATAACTACCACAGGCATAAGCCCTGATATTATCATCTGGGATGCTACGCTTACTACAGGTAGCGCGTATGGGCTTGGCGCATACCAGACACTTTATAAAATGGGGAATAATTATTACAATTTATTATCTTCTCCGGCCTACGGCCCCGCAGGTACTGTAAACAATTATATCAAAAGTGGATTGGCATTTTTTGTACAGGCGTTCGATAAAGATGGAGGATTAATTTTTACTGAAAGATCAAAATCATCTGAAGCAGGTGTTGGTATTGCTTTGAGAAATGGATCAGCCGATGAGAAAGGTATATCTATTATCACCAATTTATTAGGAATAAGAACTGATGGTTCTACTTTCGTTACAGATGGTACTGTACAGCAGTTCAGTGATGAGTACAGCAATGAAATAGATAATATGGATAGCAAAAAAATAGCCAATTCGACAGAAAATCTATCTATAAGAACAGGCGGTAAAGACCTGATCATTGAAAGAAGAAATAAAATTACATCTGAGGATACCATTTATTATAACCTTACCGGTGTAGTAAACCAGAACTACCGTTTTGAATTGGATGCAACCGGTTTGCAGGAAGCAGGCTTACAGGGATTTATAGAAGATCATTATACCAATACACAAACGCCTTTGAACCCTGAAGGAATTACTGCTCTTGATTTCACAGTAACCAGTGTGGCTGGCTCACGTGTAGCCAACCGTTTCAGTATTGTGTTTAAAACAGCGTCAGTTTTACCGGTAACGATTGCTTCAGTAAAAGCAGTTCAAAAGAATAGCAATATAGCTGTGGAATGGAAAGTGGAAAATCAAAGCAAAATGCAGCAATATGAAATTGAAAGATCTGCAGATGGAAATCAATTTATCAAAGTTGCTTCTGTTGCAGCAAATAATAATGATGCAGCTACTTACAACTGGTTAGATCAACAGGCTAATGCAGGCTATAACTATTACCGCATCCGCAGTGTAGATGTGAACGGCCAGGCTACCTACAGCCAGGTAGTAAAAGTGCAGATGAACACAATTGCTTCCTCTATAAGCGTATATCCTAACCCTGCTGTCAATGCCACAGTTCATGTTCAGTTGAGCAACCAGCCTTCAGGTATTTATTATGTTCGTTTAATAAATCCGATAGGGCAGGTAATGCTTTCAAAACAAATTGATCATAAAGAAGGCAGCAGCGCTGAGATCATTAAATGGGACAGCCATTCTGCCAGAGGGAACTATCATTTAGAAATAACAAAGCCAGATGGCAATACTGAAACCATCAGTATATTATATTAATAAAAGATCTTTACATGAACCTACCGCTTCCGAAGCCCTTTAAAAGCTTCGGAAGTTTTTTTTAGCTGATCCGGTTTCTACCGGATATTTTTTGTAAACTGAAAATCTTTATTAAAATTTCACTCCCAAACCTACCGCTATCATTTGTTTTAATTGCAAAGCAGGGGAATCATTATTAGCCCCAAACAGTTTCACATCGTCATCGTAAATCAGATCAAGAGCAAGGCTTGCAGTAAGTATTTTTGAAAGCTTTGCAGTAAACATGTTGTTCATCATTACGTCCACGTTTTGCGGGTTGTGGGCATAGTTGGAAAACAAGTCGAGTCGTCCATTGTAAGTAATGATCTTGTTCAGGTTGGCCATGTAATTAATGCTGCCAAAAGCACCTACCTCGTTTTTGACTTTTTTGCCCGGAGCTACTCCATAAGCGCCTTTGGCAGATAATATATTGTCGCTTACAAATGTCCAGCGTGAAGTAATAGGTGATACAAAAATGGATAATCCCTTCGCAGGTTTATAATCCAAACCGAGACTGATCAGTAAATAGCCCGGTGCGAGAAAATCGGATAACAAGTCTTTACTACCGTCACTCTTATAGTTATATCCTTTGGAAAATTGCGAATGAAAATTCAACAAAGCTGCCAGGTTTAATTTTGGCTTTAACTCATAACCTACTTTGCTCAAAAGATCAAAACGGTCGTCATTCTTGCGGGTACCCAGGCTGGTAGTATTTACAAGGCCGTAATTAAGGTCAAGCGTATTGTCCCAACTATACCGGCCCTTCTTGTAGAGGGCATAAAAACCAAGATAGGAAGCCGCTGAGAAAGAAAAGTCATCGCCACCTGCTGCCCAATTACTTTGACTGCCCTGGCCCAGGTTAAGATTGAATATACCACCCGTTTTCCAGGTTTTGCCACTATCTACTTTTAGCTCAGTGGCTTTTTTATTACTGGCATCCCGAAGGCCTTTCACTGATTGATCCTGTGCCTGGGTGGAAAAGGTGATTGCGGAAAAGATCAGAAGTAAACAAAAAAATTTCTTTCGGATAGATCGTATTTTCTTCATGGGTGTTGATTATGTTTTAATAAAATAAGCGCAAATGTATCGCAAAAGATATTTTAAAGTGCTGATTGCTTTGATTATCGCTCATTGCTCATTGCTTCTTGCCTTCTGCCTTTGGCTTTAAGCGCTTATCATTTCTGTGTTGTAGCTTTTTTATGATCGTAGCAAGTTTAGCCGGATCGCGCATATAAGGCTCAAGATCAAACAATTCTACTTTTCTAAATTCGGTAGGCATACTTTCACTTTGTAAAGCAATGTATCCATCTTTCAAAGGCTGCCCGTCTTTCTTAACTGCCGGATCATAATTATTTACATTACCTCCGCCTATCGTTGGTTTTTCGTATACCAAAACTGTATCTGTACCGACGATGTGCTTAATGATGGAATCGCCTAATACCAGCGCTTCCACGCGGGTCCATTCATCACGCGGGCTGGGAGAGGAGGCAGAGCCGGTACAATGTTGTGTAATTAATTTATTGTCTATCATAATATTGGTTCCCGGCGTACACACATTACCATTAGTACGTGTAACGGTACTGTCGCTGCCTAACAACTGGCACTCTATGGAAATAGGATAATCCTGGTCTGTCATCATGCTCTGCGGCGATTGGCAAGCTAACATAATTCCATTATTGAGATAAGCCCATTCCGGGCCGTCTTTTACCTGTGAGCCATAGAAGCGGTATTCTACTGCTACCAGGTAGGCAGAAAATTTTTTCTTATAAAAGATATGTCCATATCTGTTCTTCAAAAGGCTATCGTATCCGTCATAGGATACTTTTAACAGGCCATCTTCAACCCGGAAGGTATTGGCAAAATTGTCATTCAGGGGATAGCCTGCAATCTTTACATCCCAGTTCTTTAAATCTTTTCCGTTAAATAATTGTATCCAGCCTTTTTCTTTGTTTTGTTGCGAACGGGCAGTAATGGTGCATAATAAAAAAAGAGCGATAATTAATTTATTCATTGGTGTGTTTTTTATGGATAAAAATACCGTATTACCTGCATTATACTTTTAAAAATATTCTGTTTATTAATCAATTAAAAAGAAGGTTCAACAGAACAAGCAAACGCATGTATAGACGCCTTCAAAGCATTGCTTATCAGATATGAAAACTTTAGGGAGACCTGGATGGCATTACAATAGTTGACTCTTATAACATTATTTTGTAGAAAATTAAAAGTTTAAATAAGTTTAACGATTAGATTGTTTGGATTGGGTATAGTTATTTTGTGGTGGTGAGAGCGTGAGAAGGTGAGAGAGATAAGAGAGGTGAGAAGTACTGAATGCTAAGTTTTAGATAATATCTAAACTACAAACCAATAAACTAATAAAACTACTCTCCGACAAGTTTAGGATGGCAACCAATAAACTAATAAACCATTAACCTATAGATCCCATGCGCGAAGCAAAATTTATAAAAAAAAATGCAGAGAAATGGAATCAATACCAGCATGAGGAAACGAATGACCCTGATGACATGGCTGACAGGTTCATTACTTTGTTAGATGATCTTTCTTACGCAAAAACATTTTATCCGGGAAGCAAGGTGGCCCGGTGGATCAACGGAATTGCAGCTACCATTTACCAGGGTATTTATAAAAATAAGAAACAAGACTTTAACCATATTTTACTTTTTTGGAAATACGAGCTTCCTCTTTTATTTAGAAAATACCACAAGGTATTCCTGTTCAGCTTTCTTCTGTTTGTTTCATTTGTTGGCGTAGGCATCCTGTCTTCTTCTGTTGATCCCGAATATGCGAGAAATTTTTTCGATCATAAAGTACAACCGGGATATTATGACCAAACTATCGCATCCATCAGAAGCGGTAACCCCTTTGGAGTTTACCAGGATGATAATCCTTTTTCTATGTTTGTACGCATTGCTTATAACAATATTAGTGTTGCTTTCAGGATGGTGATATTTGGTGTTCTGTTTGGTATAGGTACCGTATTAGCTATGTGGACTAACGGAGTAATGTTAGGATGTTTTCAATATCTTTTCTTTTCACAGGGCTTAGGCTGGCAGTCGGTGATGGTGATCTGGATACACGGCACTATTGAAATTTCCTCTATTGTGATAGCAAGCTGTGCGGGAATTATTTTAGGAACAGGCTGGCTTTTTCCCGGAACTTTTTCCCGTAAAGAATCTTTTTTGCGGGCTGCCAAAGATGCAATGAAGATATGTATCAGCCTCATCCCGTTTTTTATTATTGCCGCTTTTTTTGAAAGTTATATTACGCACCTGATGAGTAATACTTTTCAAAGAAATGCTACGGGAATCGGTTTGCCTGTGCCTTTAAGCATCATTATCCTGGCAGGCTCGTTTTTTTGGGTTCTCTGGTATTTCGTTTTATATCCTATCCATTTAGAGCAGGCTGGCTTTACATCAGAGGAAGGAAAATTATTAAAGGATGGAGTGATTCATGAAAAATAATTCAGTAATATTTATTTATGTATTGATTGCGTTATTGAGCAGCAATAGTTATTTGTATGCGCAGCAAAAGCCATCTACCGGTGAGGGAGATACGATGCAACTACCTGCCGGTAAAAGAGAATACCATACAGGTAATGAAGACACTATCTATCTTAATGTGAATGATACTATTCGAAAATTCAGGCGCAGCAGGGAATTTGCTTACATGAATGATATAGATAGCATTTTAAGAGCAGAGAATGATCTAAGAAAAGATACTGCAAAGTTGGATAAAAGCAGGAATGCAATTATTCGTAAAAAAGCAGCGGATGATTTTTCATCTATCAACAGGATTTTAAACAGCATGCCAATGCAGGTATTTTTTTGGACGCTGGCATTTCTATTCGTTACATTGATCTCTTATCGCTTGTTATTTAAAAATAAAATTTTAAAAAGAAAGGCTAAGGCTACAGAAAACATAGAAGATGAGCATCTGAAGGAATTAGCTGATGCCTCAACATACGAAGCATTCATCAGCGAAGCAGAAGAAGTCGGTAACTATAACCTGGCGATAAGATACCTGTTTTTAAGAACGCTTAAAAACCTTAAAGATAAAGGGCTGATTAGTTTTACTGCTTCTAAAACCAACAATCAATATCTAAAAGAAATAAACACAAAGGATGGCCTGGATCGGTTTAAATTCCTGGTATATAATTATGAATATGCCTGGTATGGAAAGTTCCCTGTTGATATGAATACCTATCAGCATTTGAAAAAAGAATTTCAGTTATTTAATGAAAAAGTATAAAGCCCATTGAATCTTCTGATCAAATATATTGTATGTATAATGCTGATCGGCTCGGCAGGATCCGGTTGTATTTTTCGTTCGCGTAACAGTCTGCCGCCACTTGTTGAGAGCTATCGTAAAACGGATAAGCTGCCCTTTGGAGCATTCATAGCTTATGAGGGTTTTGAATCAGAGTTTAAAAATTATTGGATCAATACAATGAATAAACCATTTGACAGAGCCTGGTTAGAAATGAAGAGCGATTCCGGTTTTGCCTCAAAGTATTCCCTTTATTTTTTAATTGCCAAAAACCTGGCGCTTAGTGAAGAAGAGGCGAATGCAATGATGCAGTTTGTGGAAGCAGGCAATGACCTTTTTATCTCTGCTGAATATGTTGATCCTAAATTACAGAAAGCATTGCATTGCACTATAGATCGCCGGAGAGAAATGATAAGTGAAGCAAGTGGTAAAATGGATGATACATTCGTGAGCATGTATTATGGTAATGACTTTCAATCGCAGAAATATGGTTATTACTATTTCCCTTTTTCAGCTTTTATAAGCAGTTATGATTCTTCTGTTACAAGAATACTTGGTATTAACGGGCTGAACCTTCCGGATTATATCGTTTTATTTCATGGCAAGGGAAGGTTTTACCTGCATGTAGCGCCCCGTGCTTTCAGCAATTATTTCCTGCTTACAAAAAATAATTACCAGTATTTTGAATACGTAACTGCCTACCTTCGTTTTGATCCGCAATATGTTTATTGGGATGAATATTATAAAAATATTTCTGCTTCAGACTTTAATAATGCCGGCAGAAACAGGAATAAGAATGAATTTTCATCGTTGAGTGTAATAAGGCAACATCCTTTGCTATGGTGGGCTTTTTGTATAGGCGTTTCGGGCATGTTGTTATTTATGATCTTTAATACGAAAAGAAAACAAAGGCCCATTAAAATAATAAAGCCGCATTCTAATACTACTGTTGCATTTGCTGAAACTATCGGCAGGCTTTATTTGGAACAAAAGAATAATAAAAATATAGCTGATAAGATGATCACTTATTTTTACGAATATTTGCGAAGGAAATATTTTATCAATGCTTCCTCTGTTGATGGTTATTTTATAAATAACCTGTCAGGTAAAAGTGGTATTTCACTAACCGAAATTAAACAGTTATTTGGAACGATACAAAAGATAAAGATGCAGTATGAAGTGTCTGATGAAGAACTTCTTGAATTGAATGCCGGTATTGAAAAGTTTAAAAATAATACGGATGGAAGAAAACAGTTATGAACAGAGAATTGATATCAGCCCCCTGAACAGCGCGGTAATTGGTATTAGAAATGAAATAGGAAAAATAATCGTTGGGCAAAATGAAATGATTGACCTATTGCTGATAGGACTTTTATGCGATGGGCATGTGTTAATAGAAGGAGTGCCTGGTGTGGCAAAAACGCTGACGGCAAAGTTGATGGCAAAGATCATTCATACGGGTTTTTCAAGAATACAATTTACTCCTGACCTTATGCCGAGCGATGTGTTGGGTACATCAGTATTTAACCCTAAGAATGCTGAGTTTGAATTCAGGCGGGGCCCCATTTTCAGCAATATTATTTTGATAGATGAGATCAACCGTGCGCCGGCCAAAACACAATCAGCCCTTTTTGAAGTAATGGAGGAAAGGCAGGTAACTATTGATGGCATTACCCACTTAATGGATTTTCCTTTCCTGGTAATAGCAACGCAAAATCCCATTGAGCAGGAAGGAACGTATCGCTTGCCGGAAGCCCAATTGGACAGGTTCTTATTTAAGATCGTTGTGGGATACCCCACGATAGAAGAAGAGGTGAATATCTTATTGAATCAACAATCTGCTTCGCAAAATATATTACTCGACCAGGTAACTCCGCTAATTACATCTGCTCAAATAGCCAACTTTAGAAGTATTACCAACGAGGTGATCATTGACCCTAAGCTGGTAGAATTTATTGCTAATATTGTACATGGCACCAGGAATAATACAGCTTTGTATCTGGGCGCTTCGCCGCGTGCATCCCTTGCTATACTTCGGTCATCCAAAGCTCATGCTGCTATCCAGGGAAGAGATTTTGTAAGCCCTGAAGATATCATCAGGATGGCTGTTCCTGTATTGCGCCACAGGATCATATTAAATCCTGAAAAAGAAATGGAAGGTATTACAGCAGATGAATTAATCAACGACATCATAAGCAATATAGAGGTGCCGAGATAAGTGCATTAAGAAAAAAATTAAAAAGAAGAAATTGTATTTGTTAAAAAAATATATTGGTGATTTGTTTTTAACACAACGGTTTTATCTGGCGTTGGCTTCTTTCATTACCTTATTCCTGATCGCTTTTTATATTCCTGTTTTAAAGCCTATTGTAGTTGCTTTATTTGTTACATTCCCCGCATTGTGTATGGCAGAGTATTCATTATTATTTTTTTCGAAAAGAAAGATCACTGCCCAGCGTATCACTGCCAACCGGTTCAGCAATGGAGATGAAAACAGGATAGAACTGATCGTGCAAAATGGATTTCAATTTCGTATGTACATCACTGTTATTGATGAATTGCCTGAACAGTTGCAAATAAGAAACTGGAAAAGGAATATAGTGTTGAAACCACGCGGGCAAAAAAGTATCCTATGGTATTTAAAACCTTTACAAAGAGGAGAGTATTACTTTGGGGATATACATTTGTTTGCTTCTATCCGGCCCGGGCTTTTGAGTAGGAGGTTTACGGTCGAAGCGCCTAAAATGGTTCCCGTTTATCCGTCATTTATGCAGTTGTACAAATATAAATTGTTGATGAGTACAATATTTGAATCTCCGGCGGGCAGCCATAGAATGCGTAAAATAGGCCACAGCATGGAGTTTGAGCAGATCAAGGAATATGTATCCGGAGATGACATACGCACGTTGAACTGGAAAGCCTCTGCAAGAAAAGGCGGGTTGATGATCAATAATTTTATGGAGGAAAGGTCGCAGCAGGTTTACTGTATTATTGATAAAGGCCGCCTGATGAAAATGCCTTTTGATGGTTTAACACTTTTGGATTATGCCATCAACACTTGCCTGGTGTTGAGCAATGTTTGTTTGAGAAAGCAGGATAGGGTAGGGGTGATCACTTTTTCAAATACACCAGATGCTGTTTTAGCCGCAGATCACCGGCCCATTCAGGCCGGGAATATTTTACAATTATTGTATAAACAGCAATCCGGTTTTTTAGAAAGCGATTTTGAAATACTTTATGCACAGGTAAGAAGTAAGATAAAACACCGAAGCCTTCTTATCTTATTTACCAACTTCGAGTCGCTATCGGGATTGAACAGGCAAATAGACTACTTGCGTTCATTGGCAAAGAACCATCTTTTACTGGTTGTGTTTTTTCAAAATTCAGAATTAGAACAATTGGCCCGGTCGCCCACAAAAAAGATAGAAGATGTATATGTAAAAGTTGTTGCCGAAAAATTTTCTTTTGAAAAAAGGATCATTGCAAAGGAACTTTCCAAATATGGAATATTATCCATTTTATCTTCGCCCAAAAATCTTACAATAAATACCGTTAATAAATATTTGGAATTGAAAGCGAGACAGGCGGTGTAAAAAATCTAAAAATAAATAATGCTACATCCTAACGGAAACGATAAAATTTCAGATGTTTCTTTATCCCCTTTAGAGGTTTGGGGCGAAGGCAGAGTTTTATTAATTGATAAACCACTCGACTGGACATCGTTTGATGTGGTCAGGAAGATACGCAATACCATAAAGATAAAAAAAGTAGGACATGCCGGTACGCTGGATCCATTGGCTACAGGGCTTTTGATCGTATGCACCGGAAAGTTTACCAAAAAGATCAATGAGTATATGGCGCAGGAAAAGGAATATACCGGCACGATTACTTTAGGCGCAGTTACGCCTACCTATGACCTTGAAAGTGAGCCTGAGAATTTAAAACCTTTAGATGGAATTACTGAAGAATTAATTCGTGAAACCACGAAACAATTCACCGGTGAAATTTTACAAACGCCACCCATTCATTCTGCCATAAAGCAAAAAGGGAAGCCCGTTTATCTTTTGGCGCGTAAAGGTGTTGATGTAACTCTTGAACCAAGAAAAATTACGATTAGTGAGTTTGAGATCACCAATATTGAAATGCCTGTGGTCTCTTTCAGGGTTGTTTGTACCACGGGAACGTATATACGCAGTTTGGCCAATGACTTTGGCGCTGTGCTTGGCTGTGGTGGCTACTTAAGCAAATTGCGCCGGACAAGGATAGGCAACTTTAAGGTAGAAGATGCCATGAACATGGAAGAATTTATAGCTTCGATTCCCGTTAAAAAATAAGCCTAAACTTTCTAAACCAGTCTAAACTAATCTAAACCAACCTAAACTATTCTAAACCATCATAGCTAAACGGCTATCAAATCCCTGTTGTATTTACTTCGGTATTGCACCGGTGACAGGCCGGTAAAGCGCCTGAAGGTAGAGCGAAATGCTTTGGGGTCATTATAACCTACATTATACATCACTTCATTTACATTATCAGCAGATGTTTCAAATCTCATTTTGGCTGCTTCCACTTTTACCCGTTGTATGTATTCGACAACAGAATTAGAGGTTGCTTTTTTAAACCTTCTCTCAAGGTTTCTTCGGCCGATAGCAAGCATGGAAGCCAATTGATCTACCGTTATTTTATCCTGCACATTTTTTTCAATAAATTCCTGGGCTTTTTGTATGTGTTCATCATTATGGTCCTTTTGCCCTTTAAAAATAGTGAAGGGCGACTGGCTATAGCGGCCAAGGTCCACCTGGAAAGTTTTGGAACAATAAATAGCTGCTTCTCTTCCGGCATATTTTTCAATAAGATATAAAATGAGATTGGCCGAAGAAAAAGCTCCGCCACTTGTATAAAGCCCATGTTCATCCGTTATAATTTTATCAGTCACCAATTGCACATTCGGAAACATATTTTTAAACTCATTACCCGCCCGCCAATGGGTAGAACAATTTTTCCCATCCAATAAACCCGTGGCGGCCAGCAGAAAAGCGCCCACACAGAGGCTGGCAACTTCTGAGCCTTTATTATATTGTTTAACGATCCAGGGAATCAGTTTTTTATTTTGTTCTACCCCGTCCTTAATATCTCCTTCAAATGCTGGTATAATGACCAGACCTGATCTTTTTATATTTTTTACCTCTATATCAGGATGAATAGTGTACATACCATTGTTGAGTTTTATTTCTTTTGAACTGCCTGCTATCTGAACTTTAAACATCGGCGGTTCGTTTTTATTTTTTAAATACTCATTAACGGTCAGGAAGGCACGGCGTGGATTGTCAATGCTTCCTAAATTGGCGCCCGGAGTGGCTAAGATAGTAACATAGATCATGTTGCTTGTTTTTTAGGGAGATCAAAAATAAGAAAGTTTTCTGTCGCAATCACCCCTTAGATTGGCGTATCTGCACCCCTCAAAATTTAAGGAACGAAATTAGCTTTGTATTCATCAGTTAAATATTTCAAATTGAAGACAAAGAACTCTGATCTTAAATTTAAAAAAAACAGTATCGTGAGCAGTGAAAAATTATCTACCGGTGAATTACTGGTTTTGCTGAATGAAACGGTATCAGAAATATTGGAGGTCATTTCTTTTATTGATGAAAAGGAAATAAATACCATTGCATCAGAGGATAGCTGGACCATAGCCCAGGTAGCGGATCATCTGATAAAATCCAACCATTCCATAGCGCAGGCTTTAGATATTCATTCTTTGAAATACAGGAGCCATGCTGATTTAAGAAAAGAAGAACTGGAAAGCCGGTTTTTAAATTTCTCTGTTAAGTTTAAATCTCCTGGTTTCATTTTGCCGGATAAAAGTTATTATGATAAAGAAGAACTGATTAAAGATCTTTCTGATTCATTTAGAAACCTGCGTGATAAAAGTAACCATAAAGATCTTTCAGAAATAATTACCCATCGGGCGTTTGGTGATATTACAAAATTGGAGCTGATCTATTTTGTGTGGTATCATTCTCAAAGGCACTTACATCAAATCAAAAATATTTTTCAAACCTTAAAATCAAAAAACAATGAAAGCAGTAAATCCTTATTTAAACTTTAACGGTAACACCGAAGAAGCGTTTAACTTTTACAGATCCGTTTTTGGTGGCGAATTTCAAATGCTCATGCGTATGAAAGACGCACAAGGCATGCCTGTTCCCGAAGGCCAGGAAGAAAAGATCATGCATATAGCGCTGCCTTTGAACAGTGGACAGGTGTTGATGGCAAGCGATAATTGTAACGATGCAACTTTTAAGCAAGGAAATAACTTTTACATTTCCCTTCATTGCGACAGCGTGGAAGAAGGGCAAAAATTGTATGATGCGCTTGCCGCAGGCGGAAAAGCAGAGCATCGTTATGAAAAGCAATTTTGGGGAGATTGGCATGGTAACCTTACCGATAAATTTGGAATAAACTGGATGATCAATTACGCCGAAAATCATCAACAATAAAAAGTAAAAATATTATGGCAACAGCAAATATCATTGAGCAAATCAATCCATCAGGCCGGCGGGTAAGAAAATATAAGATCATTTATTGGATCTCTACCGGTATCATTGCTTTGTTTGAGCTTTCCGGTGCATTCTTTATGAACAGTGAAATGGCTAAAGAAGGAACGAGGCATCTTGGATTGCCCGAGTGGTTCAGATGGGAGGTAAGCATCGGTCATTTAATTGGAGGAATCTTACTGATAGTACCTGTTTCTAAGCGCATTAAAGAATGGGTGTATGTGGCTTTTGGCATTGATTTCATTTCTGCCTTCATTGGCCATTGGTCTGTTGATGGGTTAATTGGCAGCACTTTTGCACCATTGGTAATGGTAGTCTTATTGATCGTTTCGTATATCTGCTATCATAAGTTGAAAAGCCCATAAAAATGGTAGAAGTTTTTAAAACAAATGTGTATGAAGAAGAAAGGTCAAGAATCTTGCTTCAAAAATTGCTTGTACATTTTCCCGGCAATAAAATAAATTTTGACCTTGAAGATTGTGATAAAATCCTTAGGGTAGAAGGAAAGAATATTTTACCTGAAAAAATTATGGAGATACTGAATGAAGAAGGCCATGATTGCGAAATACTGGATTAAAGAAAATTAATGAACGATTAAGCATAGGAAATAGAACCATTAAGGAGTTAAGGAAAATGAAGAAAACTTAACTAATCTTCACTTCTTAATGGTTATGAAAAAAACGTATTAAGAAAAGATATAACTTCCCTTTATTTCTTAATTCTTAAAACTTTTAAAATGACTAAAAGGGAAGTAACACAACTATCTTACGAAATAATCGGGCTTGCGATAAAGGTGCATAAAGTTCTTGGCCCGGGATTATTAGAAAGCGTTTATGAGAGATGCTTGAAATATGAACTCATCAAAAATGAATTTGATGTAAAACAACAAATGAGAGTTCCTGTGGTTTATGAAAATATTATCATAGATACGGATTTGAGATTGGATTTATTAGTGAACGATTGTGTAGTAAACGATTGTGTAGTAGTAGAGTTGAAGGCTATAGAAACTGTACCGCCTGTAGAAGAAGCTAAACTACTTACTTATATGAAGTTATTACAGAAGCCACAGGGTTTGCTGATTAATTTCTTTACGGATAATATCTCAAAATCAATGAAGCCATTTGTAAATGAGTATTTCAGAATACTTCATGAAGAATGAACCATTAGGGTATTGAGGAAATACAACCATTAAGGAGTTAAGAAAAATAAAGAAAATCTTAACTAATCTTCACTTCTTAATGGTTAAAAAATAACTATTTAATATTTAGAAAAAGGGATGCTTGCTGAAAAGTAAACCATTAAGGAGTTAAGGGACATGAAGAAAAGATCTTAACTAATCTTCACTTCTTAATAGTTAAAAAATAACTATTTAATATTTAGAAAATGGAATGCTTGCTGAAAAGTAAACCATTAAGGAGTTAAGGAAACATGAAGAAAATATCTTAATTAATCTTCACTTCTTAATGGTTAAAAATAACTACTTAAAAGTTAAAAAATGGAAACAATGACTACCCAACAAAAAATTACGTATTGTCTTTGGTTCAACAAAGAGGCGGAAGAAGCCGTAAATTTTTATACTTCTGTTTTCCCCAATGCAAGGATGACACATATTGTTTATAATCCTATAGATACGCCATCCGGCAAAACCGGTACGGCGCTTACTGCGAGCTTTAACCTGGAAGGACAAGAATTTATGGTGCTTAATGGCGGGCCTGAATTTACGCTGAATCCTTCTATCTCTTTTATGGTACACTGCGATACAGCAGGCGAAGTAGAAGATTTATGGAATAATTTATCGGACGGCGGCACAGCGCTGATGCCACTGGATAAATACCCTTTCAGCGATAGGTATGGCTGGATACAGGATAAATACGGTGTGTCCTGGCAACTGATATTGCCTCAGCAAAAAGCGCCGCAAAAAGTGATGCCTTCTATGTTGTTCGTGAATGAAGTTTATGGTAAAGCGGAAGAAGCGATACAATATTATACTTCAATCTTTCACAATACAAAGGTGGGAACGATTGCCCGCTATCCCGGCGGCATGGAGCCGGATAAGGAAGGAACAATTATGTATGCCGACTTTATGCTGGAAGGACAATGGTTTGCCGCTATGGACAGCGCTCATAATCATAAATTTCATTTTAATGAAGCCATTTCACTAATGGTGCACTGTGACACACAGGAAGAGATTGATTATTATTGGGACAAACTTACTAAAGAAGGTAAAGAAGTACAATGCGGCTGGCTGTGTGATAAATATGGTGTGGCGTGGCAAGTGACACCAACAATAATGCTAAAGTTGCTGCAGGGAGAAGATAAGGAAAAAGCAAAACGCGCTATGCAGGCAATGATGACAATGGTGAAGTTGGATATCGCTAAATTAGAGAATGCCTGAAATAAAACTATGAAAAAATAGGTGCTTCTTTTCGGTATAGAGATTACTACCGAAAGCGCCCCGCCTGATGAAGCCCAATGAGCAGCTACATGATAAGCTGGATAAAATGGATAAATAGCATTTCTGCAAAAAGTAAATTGGCAGATGGCGGAAATCATTTTTTTAATACATCTTAATAAATATTTGTTTTACAACAAATAATGTAGAACCCGTACTTTTATTTTATTATAAGGCAAGAGTGAAGAGCCTTTAAGTTGAAATTAAAATCCTAATGTATGCTCAAATGTAAATTCTACTTGTTGTCTGTTGCTCTATTAATTGCAAGCCTTACAAAGGCTCAAAATATAACGTCCACCTATGCAGAAAAATTAGGTTATCCTAAAGGAGCCAAAGTGTTGATAATACATGTAGATGATGCGGGTATGAGCCACGATTCCAATGTGGGCGCTATTGAGGCCCTTACCAGAGGCGCTGCTAACTCTACAAGCGTTATGATGCCTTGTCCGTGGGTGCCGGAATTTGTTCACTTTTTAAAACAGCATCCCGGTGTGGATGCAGGGCTGCATCTTACCTTAACTTCGGAATGGAAGGAATACAGGTGGGGGCCTCTTTCCGGAAAGCCAGTAGTGCCCGGCCTTGTAGATGAAGAAGGAGATATGTGGCGGTCTAATGCCAATGTGGTACAGCACGCTTCTGCAGACGAAGTTGAAAAGGAAATAAAGGCCCAGCTTGATAGGGCACGCACCATGGGTTTTGAGCCAACACATCTCGATTCGCACATGGGTACTTTGTTTGACTCACCCGAATTTCTTAAAAGGTATATGAAGGTGGGGATGGAAAATCATATACCTGTTATGTTACCTGGCGGTCATAATGTATTAATTCAGCAGGATCTCAACCGCCCTGATGCTGCTGAATTGGTAAAACAAATGCGTAGCCTGGGAGATATGTTATGGAAGGCGGGTTTGCCCGTGTTGGATGACTTGCATAATTTCAGTTATGGGTGGAAGATACCTGATAGCATTGCCAACGATGATGATAAGCTTCGTGATTTTAAAACAGAGAAATATATTGCTGCTTTACAATTATTACAGCCCGGCGTTACCATGATGATCATGCATTGCACGGATCCTTCTTCAACTTTTAAGTACATATCAGATAGCGGGCCGCTAAGAAAATCAGACCTTCTGGCAATACTTAATCCTGTATTTAAGCAAGCTTTAAAGGATAATAAAATTATTCTCACCACATGGAGAGAACTGATGGAAAGGAGAATGAAGGTTACAAAAGCAATAAAGTAAAGGAGTTAATTAAATAAGTATAACCGCTGCAACATATACTGCTGCGGTGTTTTTTTTGAGTTAAAGAAAATTGATATATAATATGTTGAGATTGAATAAATACTGTTTAACTAAATGAAGCCGTGTAACAATGAATCGTCAAAAAAAACGTTGTTGAAAACAACAGTGTATTCTATATATTGCAGCAAGTGATACCCTCTGGTAAAACCGGATCGGTTGATAAAAAATAAAGATCAAATTAGCGTTTTCAATGAAATTAAAAATTACCTTTTTTTTATTGTGTTTTATAACTGTTTTGCAAATAAAGGCCCAGCATTATTTTTATAATGATGAATACTATGACAATGATCTTGTTATGGAGGCTGGTATTTCTATGGGCCCAATGAACAGCCTTACTGATATTGGAGGCAGGCCCGGATATGGGCGGACCGGCCCTAAAGATCTGAATATTAAAAGCACTAAACTCTTTGGTAGCATCTATGGCGGAGCCATTTACAAACATTTTTTAGCATTAAGGCTCGAAGCAACAATTGGAACCGTAAAATCAAATGATAGTTTGTTATCCGGAATAGAAGCCGCTAACAAGGCTATTGGCAGGTACAACCGGAACCTGAGCTTCAGAAGCCCCATATATGAAATTTCAGCTACTGCAGAATTTCACCCGATAACTTTCTTCGGCAACCCTGATCCTGAGAAAACTCCTTCAGCTTTTTCGCCTTACCTTATTGGTGGTATTGGTTTTTTTCATTTCAATCCCCAGGCAAATTTGAACGGTCAATGGATTGACCTTCATCCTTTACACACAGAAGGACAGGGCTTCGCAGAGTATCCTGATAGAAAAGAATATAAGCTCAATCAAATAAATGTTCCGTTAGGCTTCGGGGTTTCTTATGAATTATCAGCCAGGTTTAACGCAAGAATTGAATATATAAACCGGAAATTGTTTACCGATTATCTTGATGATGTGCATGACACGTATATTAACCCCCAACTGTTTTCCAAATACCTGACGGGTAACCAGCTTACAGAGGCCCTTATCTTAAATAACAGGGTACGCGCTGACGCGGTGCCAAATCTCACTACTGCAAGGCCAGGCGGAAGAAGAGGGAATCCCAATGACAATGATTCTTATTTTACTATCAATATAAAGATTGGATATGTATTTGGAAGAGAAAGGTCTTCCGGCGGATCGTCAGGCGGAAAATATTCTGGCAAAAACTGGGAGAAGCTGCACAAGATGCAAAGACAATGCCCAGGAAGATTCTAATGTTTGCAAAACTTGTTAACTTTCAGGAATTGGTTGAGACTTAAACGCCCTTATAAGGGAAGCAAACGTTTAATCGTAATGGCAATTGAATATACCGTTTCTCTTACATTTCAAAATATTATTTAGGTCTGTATTGTAAAATCAAAATATTAATATTAATATTGCAGCAATAATAATTGACAATTGGATCAACCCCATCTTTTTGCCAATTTTCCTAAAACCTGCTGCCTGCTTGCTGTTTGATTACTTTGTAATTCAAGCAAAACAATTTGGTCCATTTTTCCCCTAAAAAATCAATCAATTCACCAATTGTAATTCTTTAATTACTATCCAACCCTTTGTAAAAGTCTGTTTACTGTTAGATCACATTAAAAGATTTTTATGAGGAAAATTTACATTGATTTTTTTAAGGGGAAAAGATATTTAATTAAAGGATTCATAGCTATCATCAGCCTGGCTTTTTTTTATTTCCTGACTATTTCAGCCGGATATAGCCAAACGATACAGGTTACAGGAGTTACTTCCACACCGGTTTGTGCAGGAACTGATGTTGCAATTACTTTTAATGTACTAAATGGAACCGGCACTGCAAATCATTTTACAAACAGTACCAGTTACCAGGTGTATCTAAGCGATGCCTCAGGAACTACATTTACTTTAGCTGGCGGGACTTTTAGCATTCCGGCTTCCTACAATACTAATGATAATCAAACTACAACCGGATTAACAAGAAACTTTACTATACCTACGGCAACCGTAACAGGGGCGGGATATAAAATAGCCATAGGGTCAACTTCACCGTCATTTGATGCAAGCGGTGGATCAGGAGCAAGTGGGGCGTTTACGGTGAATGCATTGGTTGCACCTTCGGTAGCGATTGGCGCAAGTCCTGGAAATACAATTTGTGCCGGTACTTCGGTAACTTTTACTGCAACGCCAACTAATGGAGGAACTTCCCCTACTTATCAATGGTATGTTGGAGCTACACTTGTAGGTACGGGTACTACTTTTACCTCTTCATCTTTAGCAAATGCTGATAAGGTGGAGGTGGTAATGACTCCTGATCCAACTTTATGCACTTCTGCAGCGTCAGCAACAAGTAATGTGATCACAATGACCGTGAATAATCAGGTTACTCCCTTTGTTTCTATTTTAGCAAGTCCGGGGAATACAATTTGCCCGGGTCAAAGCGTGACTTTTTCAGCAAATTCGATAAGTAACGGTGGCTCAACCCCTGCCTATCAATGGAAAGTGAATGGTAGTCCTGCGGTAAATACTCCTACCTTTTCATCATCAACATTACAAAATGGAGATATTGTAACACTTGATTTGACGCCAAGTGCAGCTTGTGCTATTCCAGCAACTGTTTCAAGTAACCAAATTACAATGGTTGTGAATCCGGCTGCACCGTCAACACCGGGAACGATAACAGGAACAAGTTCGGTTTGCCCCGCAATAGCCGGTCTCACTTATAGTATAGCTTCAGTAGCCAATGCAACCAGTTATACATGGACCGTACCGGTAGGATGGACAATTACATCGGTAGGAACGACTAATTCAATAACCGTAACATCGGGTACTGCAGGCCAAAATGGAAATATTACAGTAACAGCCACAAATTCGTGCGGTACCAGTTCGGCAAGTAGTTTTGCAGTAACGGTAAATCCGGGAACACCTGCAACACCGGGCACTATAACAGGGATTACACCGGTATGCCCTGCCACTACATCATTAACTTATAGTATTTCATCAGTTGCAAATGCAGATGTGAACGGATATGTATGGACAGTACCGGCAGGATGGTCAATTACCAATGGACAGGGAACTACTTCAATAACGGTAACATCAGGTAGTGCCGGACAAAATGGGAATATAAGTGTAACGGCTTCCAATAGTTGTGGAACAAGTTCTGCCAAAACTTTAGCTGTTGTTGTAAATCCGGCTGCACCGTCAACACCGGGAACGATAACGGGAACAAGTTCGGTTTGCCCCGCAATAACCGGCCTCACTTATAGTATAGCTTCAGTAGCCAATGCAACCAGTTATACATGGACCGTACCGGTAGGATGGACAATTACATCGGTAGGAACGACTAATTCAATAACAGTAACATCAGGTACTGCAGGCCAAAATGGAAATATTACAGTAACAGCCACAAATTCGTGCGGTACCAGTTCGGCAAGTAGTTTTGCAGTAACGGTAAATCCGGGAACACCTGCAACACCGGGCACTATAACAGGGATTACACCGGTATGCCCTGCCACTACATCATTAACTTATAGTATTTCATCAGTTGCAAATGCAGATGTGAACGGATATGTATGGACAGTACCGGCAGGATGGTCAATTACCAATGGACAGGGAACTACTTCAATAACGGTAACATCAGGTAGTGCCGGACAAAATGGGAATATAAGTGTAACGGCTTCCAATAGTTGTGGAACAAGTTCTGCCAAAACTTTGGCTCTTGTTGTAAATCCTGGAACACCAGTTACACCTGGATCAATTACAGGGAATTCTTCAGTTTGTATTAATTCTGGACTTAACTATAGTGTGGCTTCAGTGGCCAATGCAACCAGTTATACATGGACAGTACCAACAGGATGGACTATCACTTCGGGACAGGGCAGTACTTCAATTTTAGTTTCTACTTCGGGAAGTGCAACAAGTGGAAATATATCAGTTACAGCATCAAACTCATGTGGAACAAGCAATCCTCAATCTTTAGCTGTTGTTGTAACTACGGGAGTCCCTGGCAACCCAGGAATAATTTCTGGCTATACAGCCATTTGTCCTGCAAAATCCCTGACCTATTCGATAGTTCCGGTAACTGGAGCAACAAGTTATACATGGAGCGTACCTTCTACTGGCTGGTCAATAACGTCAGGACAAGGATCTACTTCTTTAAACGTTAATGTCACAAGCGGTTCAGCAAATGATAATCTCCAGGTTGTTGCCGCAAATGTTTGTGGTAGTAGCCAGCCATCAGCCTTATCTGTAAATGTTACAGGCGCATACACTGTAAATGCCGGACCTGATCAATCCGTTTGTTATGGGACAAGTCAGGTTCAACTTCAGGGATCTGTAACTGGTTTAAAAAATAATGGCAATGCAAGTAATGAATGGAGCTGGGTAAATACTACAGGAATAGTAAGCCCATACAGTTTGAATTCTAAGTTTAATATTCCTGTTGGGAGTACAGGTACAATTAGTGTAAAAATTCAATTAAATAAAAATAAAGTTGCTTGTAATGGAACTCAGGATGAGATGATTATTTATATTCTTCCATTACCAACAGTAACTGCCGGTACTTCGTCCGATATCTGTCAATCATCAACCCCGTCAGCGATAACATTAAGTGGAGCAAGCGTTGGAGGAGGCGCCACAACAGGAGCGTGGTCAATTACTTCCGGAGGAGGCGCTTTAAGCAGTACAGCCCAAACAAGCAATCCATCATTAGTTACCTATACCCCTGCTGCAAACTATACGGGAACAGTAACATTAACATTAACAACCAATACGCCTGCAGCCTGTTCAGCAGTAAGCGCTACAAGAACGTTCAATGTAAACCCTGCCCCCACAGTAACAGCGGGGACATCCTCTGATATTTGCCAATCAGCAACCCCTTCAGCGATAACATTGAGCGGAGCAAGTGTTGGAGGAGGCGCAACCACAGGAGCATGGTCAATTACTTCCGGAGGAGGTGCATTAAGCAGTACGGCTCAAACAAGTAATCCGTCAGCAGTTACCTATACGCCTGCTGCAAACTTTACGGGAACAGTAACATTAACATTAACAACCAATGCACCAGGAGCATGTTCAGCAGTAAGCGCTATAAGAACAATCAATGTAAATCCTGCACCAACAGTAACGGCAGGAACATCATCTGATATTTGCCAATCGGCAACCCCCTCAGCGATAACATTGAGCGGAGCAAGCGTTGGCGGAAGCGCAACCACAGGTGCATGGTCAATTACTTCTGGCGGAGGCGCTTTAAGCACTACAGCTCAAACAAGTAATCCATCATCAGTTACCTATACGCCTGCTGCAAACTTTACGGGAACAGTGACATTAACATTAACAACCAATGCACCAGGAGCATGTGGAGCAGTAAGCGCTACAAGAACAATCAATGTAAATCGTGCACCCACAGTAACAGCCGGAACATCACCGGATATTTGTCAATCAGGGTCACCGACAGCGATAACATTAAGTGGAGCAAGCGTTGGAGGAGGTGCAACCACAGGTGCATGGTCAATTACTTCCGGAGGAGGTGCATTAAGCAGTACGGCTCAAACAAGTAATCCGTCAGCAGTTACCTATACGCCTGCTGCAAACTTTACGGGAACAGTAACATTAACATTAACAACCAATGCACCAGGAGCATGTTCAGCAGTAAGCGCTATAAGAACAATCAATGTAAATCCTGCACCAACAGTAACGGCAGGAACATCATCTGATATTTGCCAATCGGCAACCCCCTCAGCGATAACATTGAGCGGAGCAAGCGTTGGCGGAAGCGCAACCACAGGTGCATGGTCAATTACTTCTGGCGGAGGCGCTTTAAGCACTACAGCTCAAACAAGTAATCCATCATCAGTTACCTATACGCCTGCTGCAAACTTTACGGGAACAGTGACATTAACATTAACAACCAATGCACCAGGAGCATGTTCAGCAGTAAGCGCCACAAGAACAATCAATGTAAATCGTGCACCCACAGTAACAGCCGGAACATCACCGGATATTTGTCAATCAGGGTCACCGACAGCGATAACATTAAGTGGAGCAAGCGTTGGAGGAGGCGCAACCACAGGAGCCTGGTCAATTACTTCTGGCGGAGGCGCTTTAAGCAGTACGGCCCAAACAAGCAATCCATCATCAGTTACTTATACGCCTGCTGCAAACTTTACGGGAACAGTGACATTAACATTAACAACCAATGCGCCAGGAGCATGTTCAGCAGTAAGCGCTACAAGAACAATCAATATAAGTGAATCTGCAACTGTTACCGCAGGCACCGATCAAACAATTTGTTCAGGTAGTACAGCTACTATGAATGGTGACTTTGGAGGCAGTGCAACATCAGCTACCTGGAGTACAAGCGGTTCAGGGACATTTGATAATGTTCATTCAAAAACAGCGATCTACACGCCAGGCACTGCTGATATTAATACAGGTTCAGTTACATTAACTTATACTACTGATGATCCCGGTACTTCATGCGGACCGGTTAGCGCTTCTATGGTTTTGACAATAAAGAAAGCAATAGTAATAAATTCTCAACCGCAAAACTTTGGAACTTGCGGAACTAATCCGGCCAGCTTCGGAGTTGTGGCATCAGGTGATAACCTTACTTTTCAATGGTATAAAGGAAATATTGGTAGTGGAGTTGCCATGTCAAACAGTGCTAATATAAATGGAACTACCACCAATACCTTAAATTTCGTACAGGCATCTTTGGCGGATAATGGCCCTTATTATGTAATTGTTAGTGGGGCATCCCAATGCGCTACTGTTACTTCTAATCAGGTAACCCTGAATATAGATCAATCAATTTCCATTACTACTGAGCCTGTTTCTCAAACCGTTTGTGAGGGAACTACCAATGTGGGCTTTAGTGTAGCTGCTAATGCTAATGGAGATCCATTATCTTATCAATGGAGAAAAAATGGTGCAATAATGTCTGGAGCTACAAATTCATCATATACTATTGCAAATCCTACACCGGCTGATAATGGGGATTATGATGTAGTAATAACCGGGCCTAGTGGTTATACTTGTTCGGTTGCTACATCTGGTAAAGCAACCCTAACAGTAACCCCAACAGTAACGATAGCACCGTTTTCTTCTGCAACATCAACCCGTTGCCAGGGAGCAGGAACCGTTACATATACAACCACAGCTACGAATGCGACAAGCCTTACTTATAGCCTGGATGCTGCAAGCATTACAGGAGGCAATACCATTAACTCATCCACAGGAGTAGTAACTTATGCAGCAGGATGGAGCGGCACTACAACTATAACTGCGACAGCACAGGGTTGTAATGGGCCAGTAACCACTATGCATGTTGTAACCGTTACGCCAACAGTAACGGTAGCGCCGTTTTCTTCTGCAACATCAACCCGTTGCCAGGGAGCAGGAACAGTTACATATACAACCACAGCTACGAATGCAACAAGCCTTACTTATAGCCTGGATGCTGCAAGCATTACAGGAGGCAATACCATTAACTCATCCACAGGAGCAGTAACTTATGCAGCAGGATGGAGTGGCACTACAACTATAACTGCGACAGCACAAGGTTGTAATGGGCCGGTAACAACAACACATGTCGTAACCGTTACTCCAACAGTAACGGTAGCGCCGTTTTCTTCTGCAACATCAACCCGTTGCCAGGGAGCAGGAACCGTTACATATATAACCACAGCTACGAATGCAACAAGCCTTACTTATAGCCTGGATGCTGCAAGCATTACAGGAGGCAATACCATTAACTCATCCACAGGAGCAGTAACTTATGCAGCAGGATGGAGCGGCACTACAACTATAACTGCGACAGCACAAGGTTGTAACGGGCCGGTAACAACAACACATGTCGTAGCCGTTACGCCAACAGTAACGGTAGCGCCGTTTTCTTCTGCAACATCAACCCGTTGCCAGGGAGCAGGAACCGTTACATATACAACCACAGCTACGAATGCGACAAGCCTTACTTATAGCCTGGATGCTGCAAGCATTACAGGAGGCAATACCATTAACTCATCCACAGGCGCAGTAGCTTATGCAGCAGGATGGAGCGGCACTACAACTATAACTGCGACAGCACAGGGTTGTAATGGGCCAGTAACCACTACGCATGTTGTAACCGTTACGCCAACAGTAACAGTAGCGCCGTTTTCTTCTGCAACATCAACCCGTTGCCAGGGAGCAGGAACCGTTACATATACAACCATAGCTACGAATGCAACGAGCCTTACTTATAGCCTGGATGCTGCAAGCATTACAGGAGGCAATACCATTAACTCATCCACAGGAGTAGTAACTTATGCAGCAGGATGGAGCGGCACTACAACTATAACTGCGACAGCACAAGGTTGTAATGGGCCAGTAACAACGGCGCATGTTATAACAATAACCCCTCTTTCTACTGGTGGCACCTTATCTATTGCTGGTGTTACTACCAGCCCTAATTATATTACTACCTTATGCCCAAGCCCCAATACGGCTACCATTAATATGACAGGTAATGTAGGCAATGTTATATGGCAACAATCTACAGATGGCGGTGCCACATGGGTCAGTGCGGTGGGTACTGCATCTCAAACACAATTAGTTGTTTCAAATCGAACTGCTACAACCATTTACAGGGCTGCCGTTCAAAGTGGTTCTTGTGCTATTGCCTATTCAAACATTGCTGTAGTAAGTGTAATTCCTGCATTTACTCCCACAGATATTACTATTTCAAGATCTACTATTTGTCTTGGAGATACTACATTGATTTCAGCGACTTTAAGCGCGTTTCCACCCGCTTATTTAGGAATTTCTTCCGAAGCGGGAGATTTTAACCAGGGAGCTTATGAGGGATGGACAAGAGACGGTGTAAATCTGCAATCAGCCAGTGGCAACAATGGCGATTTGTCGCATTGGACAAAAACCAATAATCATTTTTTTGTAGATGGATTTGACGCTACCAATGAAGAATGGGATTCGAAGGATGGGAAATTTGTCATTGTTCATGGCGCATATAACTCAATAATGTATAGTCCTGTATTTAGTTTGGCCGGTCTTGCCAACGCACAACTGACTTTTTCGCAGGCCTTAAATTTTAGCATGGATGGTTCACAGGCAGCTACCGGTACTATAGATATAAGGATAGGCAGCGGGGCATGGGTCAATTTAAAGACCTATACCAATACAACATTTGGCAATAGGTTAAATTATGCAGTAGAAACACTTGACTTAAACCAATTCATAGGCTTAAGTGGCCTTCAGTTACGATTCAATTATAGTGGTACAACTCATAGTACATGGTCAATAGATAATTTAACTACACCAGGTGGCCACATTCCTACAGACTATGTTTGGAATGGATCAGATATTTTATTGCCACCTACCGGAACAACAACTACATCAACAGGCACATCAATAATTGCAAAACCGGAGAATCGGGGAGACAATGATTTTGAAATAATTACTTCAGTGGGAGGTTGCCCTGGAAATCCAAGGCATGTTATTGTAAAAGCGCTTACTGCTGCCTCATTCCCCAATGGCAAATCACCAATAGCAAATACTACTTGCGTAGGTTCACAAGCGGTATTTGAAGGTAAACCTGAAGGGGATAACCTTGTATTTACCTGGCAAAGAAGTAGAAATGGCGGCCCATGGAATAATGTATCGGGTGGTACATATAATATTTCAAATGTAAACGATGCAACGAATGGTATTAATAACTCTTCAACGCTAACGATCTTGAAAACAGATACGAGCATGGTTGACGACATGTATCGCCTCAGGGCAAATAATCTGGCATGCGGCGATACTACAGTGGGTGTTCCTTTACAACTTAATTATGTATGGAAAGGAAGAACCAGTACAGACTGGAGCAATCCTTCGAACTGGTATGCCAATGAAGTACCGGGCCAGGGCTGTGATAGTGTTTACATTTTAAGCAGGCCCTATCCCTTTGAGCCAACCATTAACGCTGGATATGTAGCGCCCACTATTAATAATCTCAATGTTTACAAGAACGCTACGGTAACAGTTTTAGGAGAATTACAGATAGCTGATCACATTTCTCATTGGGGTACAGGCACCATTATTGCAAGAAACGGTACCCTGAATTTGAATGGGGCATCAGGTTTCAATCAATCCATAGATGCCAATACCTTTGCCAACAACGACCTTTTCAATTTGAACCTGGATAATGCTTCCCGCACTATAACCAATAAGGGCCAATTGAATATTTATGGTACATTATCATTTGGGATGCCTATTTCTCCATTCCCCAATTATAACGGCGGTGGAAATAAAAACTTCATAACCAGTGATCTTGTTACCCTTAAATCTACTGCAATCGGTACCGCAAAGGTTGCCGATTTAACCAATAATGGAACCGGTTCAGGTAACGTTATTACAGGCAAAGCCACTGTTGAGCGGTATTTTCCTGCTATAAAAGCATGGAGGTTCCTGGCAATTCCAACCATACCCGGACAAACTGTAAAAGCTGCATGGCAGGAAGGGGCAACGAGCGTCGGACAAAACCCGGCGCCTGGCTTCGGCACAATGATTTCAACTGTGGATGCAGGAATTGTTACTTCTGGAGGATTTGACAGATATTCTGCAGGTAGTACCTCTGTAAAGTGGTATGATCCGCCCAGCAATTCTTATGTCGGTTTAGCTTCTACATTTGCGCCCTTTGATCCAACGAGGGGAGGGTACCTTACCTTTATACGTGGCGACCGCACGGTAACCGCAACTTCGGCCGCCCCAACTTCAACCACTTTAAGAACAAAGGGAAATTTATATCAGGGAGACCAACCTCCGGTAACGATTTATGCCAACCTCTTTACGCCGGTAAATAATCCGTATGCTTCACCACTTGATTTAAGAAAGATAGACTTTAGCGGAGGCATGTCTCAATCATATATAGTGTATGATCCAAAATTAGGAACTGGTTCTGCTTACGGTTATGGAGCTTTTCAAACGCTTACTTTATTATCGGATGGAAATTACTATGCTTTTCCAGGGGGCGATGGCTCGGTGAACAGCAGTTATCCATCTTTTCCTGCGCCTTCCAATTTTATAGAAAGTGGGCAGGCGTTCTTCACCCAGGCGGGAGTATCAGACAGAAGTGTCACATTGAAAGAAACTTCAAAAGGCGCCGGCAGTGGTAATCTGGTATTCAGAGGTGCTGGCGATCCACTTCAAAATTCAGGAATAGCATCACTGTTTACCAATTTATACGTGGTGTTGCCTTCATCCGGGCCAACACTTATAGACGGTGTAATGAACCAGTTTAAAAAAGGTTTTAGTAATAAAATAGATTCACTGGATATAAGAAAACTTGCTAATTCGGGAGAAAATATTTCGATTAAATCAGGAAGTAAACTTTTGGCTGTTGAAAGAAGACCGTCTCTCTCAGAGCAGGACACTATTTTCCTTAATTTTACGAATGAGAGAGTCCAAAAATACCGCTTTGAATTTATAGCCAAAGGATTATCAGAAACCGGGTTGCAGGCATACATCGAAGACCATTACCTTAATACAACCACTCGCATCAATATGGAAGATACCACCATTTTTGATTTCAGTGTCGAGAATGTACAAGGTTCCTATGCGCCCGGCAGATTCGATATAGTATTTAAGCAGGTAGTGATTCCGCCTCCTGTGATTACTTCTATAGAGGCCAGCGCAAAAGATCGTGATATAACCGTTGACTGGAATATAATCAATGAAAAGAATATGCAGCAATATGAAGTAGAGAGATCTTTTGATGGAATACAATTTGCAAAAGTAACTACAACGGCTGCGGCAAACGCCGGAAGCAGCCATTATAGCTGGATTGATGAGAGTGTCTTACCAGGTTATTATTATTATCGTATCAGGAGTACAGATAATACCGGCAAAGTACAATATACCAAAAATGTAAAAGTATTGGTTGGCGATGGCAAATCGCTTATTACCATTTATCCTAACCCGATCACTAATGGAATCATTAATCTTCAAATGATCAATATGCCTGCAGGCAAATACGGCATTAGGTTGATGAACCATTTGGGACAGATCATTGTTTCCAAACAGGTGGAAAGAATGGAAGGAAGTAATATTGAAGCCATTAAGTGGAATTACAACTTGGCGCATGGAGTTTATCAATTAGAAATAATTCAGCCTGATGGAAGTGTTAAGGTCATTAAGGTGATGTATTAGGTTATCTAAGAATAAAAAAGAGGAGCTAATAATTATGTGTGAATTACAACTTCCGGAGGTTATCTTCGGAAGTTTTTCTTTTTTATCTCCTTCCGGAAGGCTGCTTTTAGCATTTCCACCAATTTACAGGGAAACACCTTATAAATACTGAAGAAAATTTTGGCTTATCCATAAAAAAGGTGGGGTCAAATACTTTTTTTTGAAATAAAACGTTTAGGCGATACAAGGAACTTTATTTCTTATGTGGAGTGCCGTTTAAATCCAATCAGACTATGAAAAAGTTTTCTATCCTATTAATAATTTTATCTGCATACGGTTATTCTTTCAGTTCCCCTAAAACTTATAGCCAACCCACAAGTGATTTTATTATGATCAGGAGTAATTTATCTGTATTGCGAAATGATGGCAGTACTATATTACTTGATGGTAACATGGTGCAATATCAATCTGATTTCAGTAATAGCTTAGATAGCCTCGATATCAGGAAAATGAGTAATTTTTCTGAAAATTTTGGTTTGATAAGAAATGGAACCACGTTAGTTGTAGAAAGAAGAAAGACAATCAGTAATACTGATACTATATTCTTTAAGTTGTGGCAGACGCATCAAATAACCTACCAATTCGAATTGATAACTTTAAATATGGAACAGCCCGGGCTTTCGGGATACCTGGAAGATCTTTATTTGCATACAAAAACACCTCTAAATCTTAATGATACTAACCGTATTAATTTTAGTATAAATGCTGATACGTCTTCAGCCAGTCCATACAGGTTTAGAGTAATTTTTTCCACCCTTGCGCAACCCTTGACATTGACATTTACTTCTTTTAAAGCTTTCCAGCAAAATGATAATGTTGATATTAATTGGAAAACAGAAAATGAATATAACTTAAAGCAATACACTTTGGAGAAATCCACAGATGGAATAAACTTTTTAAAAGCATCCGTAATAAAAGCAAAAAATGCTATAGTTAATAATTATAGTTGGGTAGATAATAATCCTCTGGCCGGTGAAAGTTATTACAGGATTCAGGTTTCTCCAATAGATGGGAAAAATGAATACAGCGAAGTGCTGAAAGTCACTATGCCCAAAGGATTTAGTTTTATAAAAGCATATCCTAATCCTGTTCAGGATAATAATTTTAATCTTCAAATTTCTAATGAACCAGCAGGGTTATATAAGCTAATGTTATTTAATCAATTTGGGAGCCTGGTGATGCAAAAAAGTATTAAACATAATGGCGGCAATAGCACACAATTAATAAAAGCCAGCCAAATTATTCCCAAAGGAATTTATCAACTTGAGATTATTAAACCAGATGGAAGCATGGAAAAGTTTGGATTAATTTACTAAAAAGCTGTTCGCCATCCGAATCCATAAGTCTCTTTTTAAGAGTTGCCCGAAGATTTCAGAGATTGATACCAGCTAATTCGGTTTAGAGCTTTTATTATATCTTTACGCCCAATATAGTTTTACTCGATGAAACAATTTATAAAGTATATTTTTATAATCACTTTTTTTGTGCTTATTTTAATCAATATCCCTTTTTATAGCAATGCCCAAATTGGCGTTCCGTGTGATTACCAGGATCCGGATATCCCATGCCCTATAGATGGAGGCTTAACAGCCTTGCTGGTAGTGGGTGCCGCTTATGGTATTAAAAAAGTGAGAGACTCACGGAAAGCCTGATTATTTTTTATGGCTTATAATTTTTGCCTGCTTGTTTCGTTAAGGAGTTAAACGATTATCATTTTTAAAACTGAATCCATTATCTATAAGATACTTTTTAATTTTTATTAAAAGGTTTCTTTGAAGTCCTGTCAATTAGATTTTTTATCTAAATTGCACTCACTCAAGATTTAACCCCCAACAATAAAACTATTGCCATTCAATTGAGTATGCCAAAATTCCCCAAAATTCATTTTTTTAATGTCTTTAGCCTTCTGTCTTCAACGTTCAGTTATTGGGTGTTAGGGTTTCTTATTACTGCTCTTATCTTGTTTTCATCCTGCAATACTTCAAAAAAGATGGCTTATTTTCAGGGTATCCCTAATGATACCACTCTTACCAACCTGGTATCTAAAGATTTTGAACCTAAAATTCAGAAAGGCGATCTGCTGTCCATTACTATTGCCAGTTTAAGTCCGGAGAATACTGCTATTTACAATGCTCCTCAAAATGCACAGGGACCGGCAACCGGCTACTTAGTTGATGAAAACGGAAATATTCCTTTTGTAAAACTGGGAGCCATTCATGCAGAAGGCATGACCCGTAAAGAATTAAAATCGAAATTAGAAAAAGACCTTACGCCTTACCTGGCACAGGCCGTAGTAGCTGTAGGTTTTTTAAACAGGCACGTTACTCTTATGGGAGGCGTGTCTCCGCAGGTGCTCCCTATGCCAGGCGACAATATGACTTTGCTGGATGCTTTGGCGGCTTCCGGAGATATAAGCGAGAAGGGGAGGGCTGATAACGTATTAGTGATCCGTGAAAAAGGCAATTCAAAAGAATTTAAGCGCTTGAATCTCACTGATGAATCTGTATTTTATTCTCCTTATTTTTATTTAAAACCTAATGATATAGTTTATGTAGAACCGGTAAAGAAAAAGCAGGACAATACATTGAGGATTATATCGTATATTACTTCAGGGCTTTCAATTGCTATTTTTATAATTGATCGTATTTTAAAATAATAAGGGGCGCTTATGGAAGAAGATCAATTTTTTAAAGAGAAACAGGATTCAAATATATTCAAGCAGGTCATTTACAAATACCTGCCCTTCTGGCCATTATTTGTTATCACTGTTTCTATATCTATGTTTGCGGCCTTTATTGATCTCAGGTCGCAGGTGCCTGTATATGTTGCCTCTGCCAAAGCATTGCTTAAAGACCCTCAAAAAGGCGGGGGCGATTCCAAGGTATTAGAGGCGCTGAATATTTTTGGAGAAAAAAAGATCGTAGATAATGAAATAGTAGTGCTTCGTTCTCCAGACCTGATGAAAGAAGTAGTGAAGCAGCTTGATCTATATGCATTGGTGTACAATAAAGGAAATGTACGTACCGAAGAACTATACAAATCTAACTCCCCCCTCCAATTTATTGCTTTAGATAAAGATAACTTTAACTTATGGGGCACGTATTTCTTTTCGGTTAACTGGAAGAAGAAAGTAGTTGAAATTGACAATAAGATTGTTCCTTTCGACTCTACTGCTATAATTGGCGGCTATCCTGTAAGATTGGCCATCAACCATGAGTATAATACAAATGTTACCGGTAAAAATTATTTTGTAAGGTTCATGTCGCCGGGCGGCGCCGCCGGTTCCATTGTAGGAGGATTAAAGATTTCCCCGTATTCCTATTCTTCCACTATATTAAATGTATCTCTTGAAACACCTGTGCCTGAAAAGGGGCGTGATATCCTGGGAAAGCTTTTTGTGCTTTATAACGTGGATGGAATAGAAGATAAAAATGAAATAGCCGGGAAAACTGTACACTTTATTGACGACAGATTGAATTTGGTGGCTTCACAATTAGATAGTGTAGAAAGAAATATAGCCGGGTTTCAATCAAAGACATCAGCGATAGACCTGAACACGCAAGCCAGCGCTTATTTCAGTAAAGTAACAGACCTTGACAGGCAGAATAGTGAGATAGGCTTGAAATTAGAAGGCTTGAAAGATATTAACACATATATTCAAAGTAAGGGAAAAAAACCTGGAACTGTGCCTTCCTTATTACTGGTTGGAGATCCCACTCTGTCAGGCCTATTAGATAAACTATATACTGCTGAAACACAGGCGCAGGCTTTGCATAGTGTCACCGGTGAAAATAATGATGCAGCAATACTTGCCGATACTGAAGTAGAAAAGATCAAGGGCGACATCAGGGAAAATATGGCTAATATCAAAAGCAGCCTGCTTACTATGAAGAACCAGGTAGATGCACAGATTAATGCCAATGATTATTTGCTTAAGAAGGTGCCCGAACAACAAAGAGTCTTTCTTGACATCAGCAGGCAACAGGCAATTAAGAATAATATTTATACTTTTTTATTGCAGAAAAGAGAAGAGACCGCCATCTCTTCGGCATCTACTACGCCCGATCTAAGAGTAATTGAAACACCTACTTCTTATGGCCCCATAAGGCCTATAGCTAAAAACTTTTATCTCACAGGCTTTATAATAGGGTTGCTTTCAGGTGCATTTTTTGTTTTATTAAAAGAAATATTCAGCAGGAAAGTCTTATTCCGCTCTGAAATAGAAAATAAAATGGATATTCCCATTTTAGGAGAACTGGTGCAGGTAAATGCGAAAGAGCCTATCGTAATTATGGATGGCAAGCGCACCGTTATTGCGGAGCAATTCAGGTCTGTAAGAACCAATCTTGCTTTTATGGGCTTAAATGAAGAGCACAACACTTTAATGATTACTTCCAGCGTATCGGGTGAAGGAAAAAGTTTTGTAGCCATTAACCTTGCCATAAGTTTTACGCTTACCGGAAAAAAAGTAGCGTTGATGGAAATGGATTTGCGCAAGCCTAAGCTGAGCAAAATTTTAAAGGTGAAAAAGACGCCGGGCATATCGAGCCATTTGGCAGGAAAGGCTACTGTAGATGAAATTGTGAAACAAACTGATATCCCGGGCTTGTATGTTGTTTCTGCAGGGCCTATTCCGCCTAATCCTACTGAACTGATACAAGGTGAAAAATTCAGTCTGTTAGTTGCTGAATTAAAGAAGAGATATGATTATGTGATCATGGATACAGCGCCGGTATCGCCTGTTACTGATGCACAACTGTTGCAGGCTTTTGCAGATATTAATTTGTTTGTAATTCGCCATGCAGTAACACCGCGGGTTTTTCTTTCTATGGTAGAAGCGCTTCACAAACAAAAGAAATTCAAAAATATGTGCCTGTTATTTAATGGCATCAAACCGAGAGGTTTTAATATTTATGGTTATGGTTTTGGCGGCTATGGAAATGGCTATGGATACGGTTATGGCTATGGATATGGTTACGGCGGCGAATATGGTGGCGGCTATTACCTCGAAGATAGAAAAGGTATCTTGTCATCATTCAAAAAAATATTCCGCAGGTAAGGGAATGTAATATATCGTCATGCTAAGATCTTACTTCAGTTAAAAAAAACGTGACTGAGGAATAGCGAAGCTATGCAGCGTGTTGATGCCTTGAATGACCATTCATCCTTCATCATTCACAACTTATCACTTATCGAACAGATTAAAAAAAACTGGTACGCTGTTTATACGCGGCCAAGATGGGAAAAAAAAGTAGCTGCCTTGCTACTTGAAAATGGAATAGAAAATTATTGTCCGGTCAATAAAGTCACACGGCAATGGAGCGACCGCAAGAAAATAGTGATGGAACCTGTATTCAAGGGATATGTATTTGTAAAGCTCGAAGACGAAAAGAAATGGGAAGTAAAGAAGATACAAGGCGTTTTAAACTTTGTTTATTGGCTGGGCAAACCTGCGCAGATACGGGATGAAGAGATAGATGTGATCAGAAAATTTCTAAATGAATTTAATGACGTACAGGTAGAAGCTAAAGGGTTTGTGGTTAATAGTAAAGTGCGTATCAGGCAGGGAGTGCTGATGAATTATAATGGGATTGTAGTAGAGGTAATAGGCAATCGTGCGGTGGTGAAAATTGATACCCTTGACTTGCAGTTAAGCGCTCACTTTGATAAAAAAAATCTCGAACTGATATAGGTTTTAGCACGCCGTGGGGTGTGTCTTCACCACACACTTTGTCCCTGGTTCGTGTCTTCACGAACCGCCACAGGCGAGGCTTCATTAGGTGCGTCCTTCAAGGGAACCAATCTTAAAATAATATTTAAATAATCATGGAAAAAAAATCAAAAATATATGTTGCCGGCCATCGGGGGCTTGTGGGCAGCGCCATCCTGCGTAAACTTGAAAAAGAAGGTTTTGAAAACCTGCTTTTGCGCACTTCTTCTGAATTAGACCTCCGAAACCAGGAAGCCGTAAAAGATTTTTTTGAAAAAGAGAAACCGGAGTATGTTTTTCTTGCTGCCGCAAAAGTTGGCGGCATCAACGCCAATAATATTTATCCTGCAGATTTTATTTATGATAATTTATGTATTCAGAATAATGTGATCCATCAATCTTACAGGAATGGTGTAAAAAAATTATTGTTTTTGGGAAGCAGTTGTATTTATCCAAAGAATGCGCCGCAGCCTATCAAAGAAGAATATTTGTTAAGCGGATACCTGGAGCCCACCAACGATGCCTATGCCATTGCGAAAATAGCGGGCATAAAACTGTGTCAGTCTTATCACAAACAATACGGCTACAACTTCATCAGCGCTATGCCTACTAACTTATATGGCCCCGGCGACAATTACGATCTTAAAAATTCACATGTGCTTCCGGCATTGCTGAGAAAGTTTCATGAAGCTAAAATAAATGGTGAACCCACCGTAACTGTATGGGGCACAGGTAAGCCGCGCCGCGAATTTCTTCATGCAGATGACCTTGCTTCAGCATGTTATTTTTTAATAGAAAATTATAATGATCCTGATATTATTAATGTAGGAGTAGGCAAAGATATTTCAATAGGAGAAATGGCGCTGTTGATAAAAAAGATAACTGGTTTTGAAGGAAATACTGTTTTCGACACATCTATGCCGGATGGTACTTTCCAGAAATTACTGGATGTAAGTAAATTAAATAATCTCGGATGGCACGCTGAGACAGGGTTTGAAGAAGGCCTGAAGAAAACGTATGAGGACAAATTTTTGGTTTAATTAAGACAGAAGTTTAGAAAGTTTTTGATTGGTTTAGAGGGTTTGGAATTAGGAGCTATACATATTCCTCCGCAAAACAATAAAACAATTGAACAATACATCACTCAACTAAAAATCACTTCTCATCTGTAGAATAGCAGGCATACTTAATCATTCTCTTCCCGCGTCAACTATACAATACATGGTAGGAGAGATGTGCAGCATACTAAAGCATGGCGGCCCCGATGATGAGGGCTTATATGTCTGTGAAGAACATCATCTTGTATTAGGCCACCGTCGGTTGTCCTTAATTGATTTATCATCCTGCGGGCACCAGCCAATGAGCTATGCAGAGGGAAGATATGAGATCAGCTTCAATGGAGAGATTTATAATTACCGCGAATTAAAGGAAGAGCTAAAGCGCACCGGAGCTGTCTTCAAAACTGAAAGCGATACGGAAGTAATTTTAGCAGCTTTTGCAACGTGGGGAGCCGCTTCATTTGATAAATTAAACGGTATGTTCGCCTTTGCTATTTGGGATAACGTTGAGGCAAAGCTTTATCTCGTTCGCGATCCGTCCGGCATCAAGCCGTTGTATTATGCTGCTACAGCGGAAGGAGTTGCTTTTGCATCAGAAATAAAAGGGTTTCGTCCTGTTCCTTACCTGCAGGAAGAAAATAATAGATGGCCTGTGTATCTTATGGCTTATGGCCATTTGCCTGAACCGGTAACCGTTTTAAAGAAAGTAAAGCCTTTGGCTAAAGGCACATTTATATGTTATGATGCCAGGAGCCGCCAATTGAAAAAAGAATCTTTTAAGCAATATCAATACATAGAAAAATTAGATAACAGGAAAGATGTTATTGCGCAGATAAAGGATACATTATATCAATCTGTAAAAAAGCACCTCGTAGCAGATGTGCCGTTAGGAGTTTTTCTCAGTGGCGGGCTTGATTCCGGCATTATAGCTTTGCTGGCTAATCGTGATAAACAGTCATCTCTCAACACGCTTTCTTTATATTTTCAAGAACATTCTTTTTCAGAAAAAAAATACCAGGACCTGTTGCTGGATCAAATGGCCTGCCAGCGCCATCAATATCTTTTGAAAGAGGAAGATTTTCATGAAAATCTTCAGCGCATTTTACAGTGTATGGACCAGCCCAGTTGTGATGGGATCAACACCTGGTTTATAAGCAGGTATGCAAAAGAAAATGGCCTGAAGGCAGTCCTGTCAGGCATTGGCAGTGATGAGTTGTATGGAGGTTATCCTTCATTTAGCAGGAGCAGTACAGCTAACCTGCTGGAAAAACTACCTCATACTTTATTAAGGTCAGGGAAGTTTGCCAGCCTTAAAAAGTTGAGAAGGTTAGGATATTTGAGCCTTGGTGGAGCTACAGGAAAATATCTTTTTCTGAGAGGGCAGTTTATCCCTTATGAGATTGCCCAACATTTAAATATTTCCGAAGAGCAGGTGTGGGATATTTTAAAAGAAGACCCTTATTGCGAAGACATCGCCAATTTAAGTGCAGGCAATCAGGCAAGTTGGTTGGAAAGTAATTTCTTTATGCAAAACCAGTTATTGAGAGATGCAGATGTAATGAGCATGGCTCATGGTATTGAAATAAGAGTGCCATTTCTTGATAAAGAATTTATTGAACTTTCATGCCAGGTACGATCGGATATAAAATATGCAGGCCGCCCGAAACAACTTTTGATTGATGCGTTTAAAGATATATTACCTGAACCGATTTGGAACCGCCCTAAAATGGGCTTTTCTTTTCCATTCAGAAGATGGTTATCCAATAATGAATATGTAAAGAGTTTAATAGCGCCGGATAGCAGCGCTTATCGCCGCTTTGCCTCAGGAAATATGCACTGGTCACAGTTCCTCTCTTTGATACTTATAAAAAACTACCGGGTAGCCAATGGCAACTTTACAAATAAATTATCTTTAGAAAAAGAAAGTTATAGTACGCCTGTTGTTCCTTTGAAAAAACAAAATACTCAAAAAAGTTTAAGTGGAAAGAGTGTTCTTTTCCTTACTCTCAGAACTTTTTCCAGTACAGGCGGAATAGAAAAAGTAAGCAAGATAGCCGGCAAGGCATTGTATGAGATAGCTAAAGAAACCGGCGGTACATTGTCTGTATGTTCCATGTACGATCAGCAGCAAGAGGTAGATGAAAAATATTTCCCTGCACAGATCTTTACAGGCTTTGGAATCAGGAAGCTGAAATTTATGATAAAGTGCTTGCAGAAAGGAATTAATAATGAAGTATTGATCCTTAGCCATGTAAACCTGCTGTTACCCGGTTACCTTGTCAGGCTGTTATCGCCCAAAACCAGGCTGGTATTGATTGCGCATGGAATAGAAGTATGGGAAAAATTTATAGGCTTTAAAAAGTTTATGCTGCACCGGTGTGACCGGATATTGACAGTAAGCCATTACACGTCAGATGTACTTAGAAGCGTCAATGAAGTTCCGGATCATAAATTGCAGGTGCTTAATAATTGCCTCGACCCATTTTTGCAACTCCCGCCATGTGAGAAAAAGAATGAGCGTTTCCTGGAAAAATACCGGCTTAGCAAGGATGATAAGATTTTAATGACGCTCACACGCCTTGCTGCGCGTGAGCGGTATAAGGGCTATGATATTGTAATAGAAAGCCTGCAAAAATTAAGACAAACTCACCCTATGCTGAAATATTTAATAGTAGGAAAGTATGACAGCAAAGAAAAGGCAAGGCTTGATGATATGATCACAAAAACAGGCCTGGAAGGTATGGTTACTTTTGCCGGATTTGTGCCGGATGAAGAATTGGCTGATCATTTTAATCTTGCTGATATTTATATTATGCCCAGCGAAAAAGAAGGCTTTGGAATTGTATTTATAGAAGCCATGTATTATAATAAACCTGTAATAGCGGGTAATAAAGATGGTTCGGTAGATGCACTTTTAGATGGAAAGCTGGGGCTATTGGTAAATCCTGAAAGCCTTGATGAAGTAACGGATGCCATTACAAAGATGGCTGCCTGCAAAGAAAAATATTTACCCGATCAACAATTGCTGATGAACAATTTCAGCTACCCTGTGTATAAGGCAAAGTGGAAGGAAGTGCTGGAAAAGCTGTAGGAGTTAGAGTTTAGAAGAGTTTAGAGAGGTTAGAGAATTTAATAATAGCAGGTATAAATATTGAATTGAGTTTTTGAAAATGAAAGATTTTCTTTTCTGTATAAACAATAAATAAATCAGGATCGGCATTGTATAAAATTTATTCCGCAGAAAATAATTCCTGCGTTGGTAGGCCTCTGACAAATAATTGATAACACCGGCCTGGCCTGCAGTGCCGACCATAGTACTAAACCATCTAAACGATCTAAACTTTTCTAAACTCAAAATCTAAACCATTTAAATACACTTCACCTGGAATCTCAATCCTCATACTTGACATCTCGAATTTCCAAAGAAGATCATTGGGATCTGGTCATACAGCCAAAAGCGCATTTGTTTGACCTCAACTTAAAAGAAGTATGGAAGTACCGCGACCTGCTTTTGCTCTTTGTGAAACGTGATTTTGTAGCTCAATATAAGCAAACGATCCTGGGTCCGTTATGGCATTTTATACAACCTATATTTACAACACTGATGTTCCTGGTGGTATTTGGAAAGATCGCGAATATCCCGACAGATGGCGTACCATCTGTTTTATTTTACATGAGCGGCATTACCATCTGGAATTACTTTTCATCGTGTCTTACCAGCACCTCCAATACGTTTGTTGCCAATGCAGGCATATTTGGGAAAGTATATTTTCCACGATTAGTGATTCCTTTGTCCACCGTAATTTCTAACCTCGTGAAATTCGGAATCCAGTTTTTATTGCTGATGGGTACGTTTATATTTTTTGTTATAAAAGGAGTGCCGGTGCATCTGACAGTTTCTTTTTTGATGATACCAGTATTGGTGTTGATGATGGCGGGAATGGGGTTAGGCCTCGGCATTATTATCTCATCGCTTACTACCAAGTACCGCGATTTAAATATATTGATCGGCTTTGCAGTACAACTGCTCATGTATGCCACGCCGGTTGCCTATCCGTTATCTTTTTTAAAGCACAATAAGTATGCATCGTGGATAGAATGGAATCCACTGACGCCTATTGTGGAAGCTTTCCGTTATGCCTTGTTTCAGCAGGGAAGCTTTAACGCAGGAAGTTTATTGTATAGCGCGGTGTTTATTATAGTAATACTATTTATCGGGCTGCTTACTTTCAGCAAAGTAGAAAGAACGTTTATGGATACGGTGTAAACCGGTTATCACCACAGATCAGGCCGGCTCTAAAGTCAGGCTAAACCTTATAGCGTTTGGGCTGTAAGTATTTGACTTAAAAACGCTCTAAGTTTTTTCCTTGCACAGATCTCGCGTGGCAAACCTTATAGGGATTATCACTCTTAGTAAGAAAAGAAAAGAGGTACCCCCAAGGCACTAAGAGCGCTAAGAGTTCACAAAAAATAAAAGGAGACAAAGCCAATAATATCTTAGTGCGCCTTCGGGTGCTTCGTGCCTTAGTGTGGAATAAAATGCTTAACGGTACTGAATATATAATTAATTGTAAATTTGATACTGAACGTTTATTAATTTTAATCTTATGGATACCTTAACGATAAACATACCTGCACAAATAAACACTAAAACATTTGATGTGAAAACTTACCTTGCTGCGAAGCTTTATGAAGATGCTATTTTATCTGCAGGCCAGGCTGCAGATATCGCAGGTATTTCTAAAAGAGCTTTTATTGAAATATTAGGCCATTACGGTGTATCGGCCTTTGGAGAATCTGTAAATGATTTGAAATCAGATATTGAAAACGCATAGTATCATAATTGCGGATACCAGTTTTCTTATTGCTATTCAAAGAATGCAGTTGTTCGATGAAGTTCGTACTTTGTATAAAGAAGTATATATTACCAGAAAAATTGCAGAAGAATTTCAGCTTGAATTACCGGATTGGATACTTATTCGTGAGCCAGGTAATACTCATGTACAATCTGTTTTATCTTTTATTATAGATGCGGGTGAGGCATCAGCTATCGCATTGGCTTATGATTATAAAAGTGTCATTTTAATTATTGACGATTTAAAAGCAAGGAAAGAAGCTATCAGGTTAGGATTTAAAGTAACCGGAACTTTAGGGGTTTTACTGAGATTGAAAAATGAAGGACTTATAATTTCAATAAAACAGAAGATTTTTCAATTGAGAGAAGTTGGATTTCGAATCAGCCCCGCTATAATAGATGAAATCCTAAGAATTGCGGATGAGATTAAATAGATGAGAATCTATAAGTTTCGCAGTAAGGCATTAAAGCCGACTGAACCTTATAGCGTTTGACTGAAGGTCACTTTAACTTATACCAAAAGTACCCAACAGCCTCTTTCAAATATCTGTCCCAGTCTAGTAATACTGAAGGGCGTGGCAGCAGGTCATCTAAAGAAAAAGAGTCCATACCTTCTGTATAGTTACAGGGAAAAGGATCAACCACAAGCCCATTCTTTTTAAAAAGGAGTGCAGCGCGCGGAAGATGAAACGCAGAAGTAATGAGCAAATAGGGTGAAGAAAGTTGCAGCGAATCCAGTAGGTGCCTGGAATTAACCGCATTGTCTTGCGTATTATCAGAATGGTCTTCAACAAATATGAGAGAGTCGGGCACTCCAAAATCAACCAGTTGAGTTTTCACCCAGGCGGCTTCCCGGAAATTTTTGTCATCAGGTTTTCCGTTGCCGCCGCTGATCAGCAAATGTTTGATCTTTCCCAACCTGTATAATTTTACAGCCTGTATAAAGCGGTCGGCAGAAGCATTAAAATATCCGTCACTGTTTTCCTGGGGACTGGCAAAGCCACCCGGTACAATACCGCAGGAATAGACAGGCAAAGTGTTAGCTGATACAGGTTTCGGCTGCCACGTGTGCACATAAAGATTCAGCAGCCAGTGATTACCAAAAATAATGAACAGGCAAGCTGCTAAAATGATAAAAGTTTTTTTCAGGCTTTTTTTGCGAATAAAATAAGCAGCAATCAATAAGATAATGATCCAGTTAAATGGCGATAAAACAATAGATACAATAGCCGAAGCAAAAGAATGCATAAATGGGTTTTTGATAAAAATAAAGAAAGAACAAAAATCGTTAATCGCAAAAATTTGCTTACAAAGATGATGTATCCAGGGAGAAACCCTTAGCGCTACTTAGCGAGCTTCGGGCCTTAGTGTGAAAAAGAAAAAAGACACCTTTGCACAAAGCCGCCAAGAGCACGAAGATTCACAAAGATGATGTATTCACAGAAAAACTCTTAATGCTGCTTAGTGAACTTTGAGTCTTAGTGTGAAAAAAATACCTTATGAGTGATACCGTAATAAAAGCCGAAAATATTTCCAAGCAATACCGCCTCGGTAATGTAGGGCTTGGTACGCTTAGCCACGATATTAACCGATGGTGGCAAACCTCTGTGCGCGGCAAAGAAGATCCATATTTGAAAATAGGAGAGGAGAACGATCGCGCTCAAAAAGGTGAAAGCGATTATGTATGGGCGTTACGTGGTATAAATTTTGAAGTAAAACAAGGCGAAGTACTTGGTATCATTGGCCGCAACGGGGCAGGAAAATCTACCCTGTTGAAAATCCTCAGCAGAACAACAACGCCCACCACCGGGCAAATAAAAATAAAAGGCCGTGTAGCTTCCTTATTGGAAGTAGGTACCGGCTTCCATCCCGAACTTACCGGCCGTGAAAATATTTTTTTGAACGGCGCCATATTGGGCATGACCAAAAAAGAAATCAAAAATAAATTTGATGAAATAGTTGATTTCGCCGGTGTCGAACGATATATTGACACGCCTGTAAAAAGATATTCTTCGGGGATGTATGTCCGTTTGGCGTTTGCGGTGGCCGCCCATTTGGAACCGGAGATTTTAATTATAGATGAAGTGCTTGCAGTAGGTGATGCAGAGTTTCAAAAAAAAGCATTGGGTAAGATGAAAGATGTAAGCGGGAAGGATGGGAGAACGGTATTGTTTGTGAGTCATAATATGGCGGCAATAGAAACTCTTTGCGATACAGCATTATTTATGGAAAATGGATTTATAAAAGAACAAGGTACTTCTACCTCTCTTATAAAAAGTTATCTGGCGAAAAGTTTTTTATTAAAAAGAATCTACTCGAATGAGAATGATAAGAATGCTTTAGGTAATGAGAATATCAAAGTATTGTTTGCAGCTATTGAAAATGCTTCGGCAGAGGATATAGATGAAATGATTGATATAAAATCTGCGATTGATTTAAGGGTAGTCTTTATTAATAATACAAAAGAAGAGACCATTTCTATTGGCTTTGATTTGAGCACAGCAAAAGGCGACATTATTTTTGGCTCTACAAATATGGAAAAGAGTGCCATAGGTAAACCAACTGAATTAGTTTGCCGGATACCTGGTAATTTTTTAAATAACGAATCATACCAAATTCATCTCTACTTTCACACAAAAGCAATGTCTGGCTTATTCTCTTGCAAAGAAATTTTGACATTCGAAATAAAAGACATTGAACGTGATTCAGGATACCTGGGGCCAGTAAACGGATATATAAGGCCAATTTTAAATTGGGAAAAAGTGAATAAGGAGAGCCATGTTTAAAAAACTTGTATGGGATTCTGAATTTTTTGGCTTTCCGGTCGCACAAATTTGTGAGACTGCTGATTTGATATCAGATGATAAAATTTTTATAGAACTTTTTTATCAAAATATAAGACTTGCTTATTTTTTTTCGCCGGCAAAATTTGAATTTCCTGAAAATGACTTTTATGAAATAAAACTGGTTGATGAAAAAGTTACTTTTGCGAAACCTATTCAAAAACATGAAGTAAATCCACACATTTCAGTTTATGAAAAAAGTTATCCTGAACAACAATTAATTTCCTTAGCAATCGAAAGCGGCGCTTATTCACGGTTTAAAGTGGATGAAAAGATTGGGTTGCAAAAATTTGAGCAGTTATATTCGCAATGGATTACAAATTCAGTATTGAAAAAAATAGCCGATACCGTTTTGGTGTATGAAGAAAATAGTCAGGTTAACGGCTTGCTAACAATTGGGCAAAAAAATAACATTGCTGATATTGGGATTATTGCTGTTGACCATGCCGCCAGAAAAAAAGGTATCGGTAAATCCCTGATCCGTGCTGCAGAAAATTTTTCCTCTGAAAAACATTCTTTTATCCAGGTGGTTACTCAAGCGAGAAATATTCCGGCTTGCAGGCTCTACACATCTGTTGGTTTCACAAGTGAAAGAACTTCATACATCTATCATCTTTGGAAAAAATAGGTTCTTTTATTCTCATTAATTTGAAATTGAAATTTCTGCAACGAACCAAATATGCGGATAATATTTTTGTTTTTGCCTATGCTGCAATCGTTATTGTATTCTTTCTTGAAATATTCAGGAGGAATATTCCAACAGACCTGCAACTACATATTAGAATTCTGGAAACCTATTTGTTGAATGGACATTTTCCAGATACCCCACTGTATTACCTGGCAATTTATGTAATACATTTTTTATTTTTCAGTAGTTCATTTATCAATGCCACAATTATTATTTTATCTGTCTCCTGTATAATAAAATACATTCTCGTGAGACGATTTTTGCAAACTTCAAATCCTAATATTGCAGATAACAGTTTTTTCCCCTTCTCTTTGATGTTTCTTAGTCCGCTTTTTATTTATTATTTGGACGGCAATAACTGGTATCTTGGAAAATTTACCAGTTCGATATGGCACAACTCAACTACTATATTTGTATTTCCGATTTGTATATGGCTTTTTATGGAAAGCCTTGAATATCTTAAAAAACCAGCATTAAAGAAGATGGTAAAACTTTTAGGGATATCCATTCTTATTCTACTTGCCAAACCTAGTTTTTTATTTGCATTCATAATTGCTTTTCCCCTGATTTGTTTTGTGAAATTTGGATTCCTCAACAAATATTTTTTGTTCGCCGGTGCATCTGTGGTTCTTATTTTACTTTGTTTGTTTTTACAAAAACAATTGATTTATACTTCAACCAATTCGCTTGATAAACTGATTTATGGCGCGAAAGAATCGCATGTGATTGTTGCCCCTTTCAGGGTATGGTTGTTGTGGACAAACCATCCTGCATTAAGTATCTTTTCAAGTTTTGCATTTGTATTCAGTTTCATCATTTTGAAGTACAAGGTTTATAAATCAGATATTGAAGTTTGGTATTCGATTATGTTATTGGTGGTTTCATTGTTCGTTTTTTTTCTATTTGCAGAATCCGGGCCTCGCTTATATCATGGGAATTTTTACTGGCAAATACCGGTTTCAATGCTCATTATCAATATGGTCTTTGTTAAAAAGATATTATCCGGTAGTTCAGTAAACAATTTCAGTGGTTTGAGTCTTTGGGCTTTATTCAGATGTAATAAAATTATTTGTTCGCTATACTTGCTCCAGTTTATTTCCGGCTTATGCTACTTGTCCCATATTCTTATCACCAAAAGTTATTTGTAGCTGCCTGTTGTTATTTATGAATCGTATGCCATATTTGTCAATTATTTCACCGGTTTACAAAGCAGAAAACATAGTTGAGGAACTTGTTAAAAGAATCAGTAGATCGGTTTTAGCAATTACAGATGACTATGAAATAATTCTTGTTGAAGATGGGAGTCCTGACAATTCATGGAAGCAGATAGAGATAGAATGTGTAAAAGATAGTCGTGTAAAAGGAATAAAATTAAGCAGAAATTTTGGACAGCATCATGCAATAACTGCCGGTCTTGATTTTTGTAAAGGGCAATGGATCGCTGTGATGGATTGTGATTTACAAGATCAGCCCGAAGAAATTCCCAAATTATATCAGGAGGCTCAAAAAGGATTCGATATTGTGTATGCGAAAAGACGCAAACGTAATGACTCATTCCTGAAAAAAACAACTTCCCGGCTTTTTTATAAAACTTTTGAGTGGTTGTCCGGGCTTCCGCAGGACGGTTCTGTAGCTAATTTTGGAATTTATTCTTGTCAGGCAATTCAGGAATTAAATCGGCTAAGAGAGCCATTGCGTTCCTTTGCCACGATGATAAAATGGGTTGGATTTAAGTCAACTGCAATCGAAGTTGAGCATTCAAAAAGATATGAAGGGAAATCAACTTACAATTTCAAAAAGCTTCTCCTACTTGCTTTGGATATCTCGCTCTCATTTTCTGATAAACCTTTAAAATTAACCATCAAGTTAGGAGCCTTAATTTCTGCTACGTCTTTATTATTTGGTTTAATAACTCTTATAAGATATTTTTTGGGGCAAATAACTGTAAGTGGTTATACAAGTCTCATTGTCTCTCTCTGGTTTCTTGGTGGCCTGATTATTTTTATTCTCGGTATTCTCGGTTTGTATCTTGGAAAAGTGTTTGAAGGTGTAAAGAACAGACCGCATTACATTATTGAAAAAATAATGAAAAACGAAGTAACAGCATTAAACAATAATGTTTAAAATGATCCCTTTCAATAAACCCTTTCTGACCGGCAGGGAAACAATTTATATAAAACAGGCAGTTGAATCCGGTAAGATTTCAGGCAATGGAATCTTCACCAAAAAGTGTCATGATTTTTTTCAAGAAAAATATGGTTTTAAAAAGTGTCTTCTGACCACTTCCTGTACGGATGCATTGGAAATGGCTGCGTTGCTTTTAAATATTCAGCAGGGAGATGAAGTAATCATTCCATCTTATACTTTTGTCAGCACGGCTAATCCATTCGTTTTGCGCGGCGCTAAAATTGTGTTTGCTGATTCAATGCAAAACAATCCCAACATAGATGCAGATAAAATTGAACCCCTAATTACATCAAAAACAAAAGCAATCGTATTAGTTCATTATGCAGGCGTTGCCTGCGATATGGATAAAGTGATGGAGATTGCGAACAGGTATCATTTATTTGTTGTAGAAGATGCAGCCCAGGCTATAAATAGTTTCTATACCGGAAGCGATGGCATTAAAAAGCCTTTGGGTTCTATCGGTCATTTGGCCGCTTTTTCATTTCATGAAACAAAAAATATTATTTCGGGCGAAGGAGGTATGTTGGTTATAAATGATGATCAGTTTATGAAAAGATCAGAAATTATTTGGGAGAAGGGAACCAATCGTTCTGCATTTTTCAGGGGAGAAATTGATAAATACGGATGGGTAGATATTGGCAGTTCCTTTTTGCCCTCAGAGGTTGTTGCAGCTTTTTTATTTGCGCAATTGGAGCATCTGGATGAAATTCAAATTAAGCGGATTGAACTTTGGAATTTATATTATGAGTTGTTGAAACCATTGGCTGAAAGAGGTGTTATACAATTGCCTGATTTGCCTTTGTATGCTTCCAATAATGCTCATATTTTTTATATTCTTTTTCCTGATGCAGAGAAGAGAAATAAATGCATCCGGTATTTAAAAGAGAATGAGATTCTTTCAGTATTTCATTACCTGAGCCTGCATAAAAGCCCTTATTTTCATCAAAAGCATGATGAAAGAAAATTGACTGAAACGGACAGGTATTCTGAAACTTTATTGCGATTGCCCATGTATTATGAATTAGATAATAATGCTGTAAAACGAATTTGTGATTTAATAAAAGAGTGCTGCAATGGCTAACCCGAAAAAGAAAAAAATTTTATGGGTTGTATATGGATTTGTTCAGGCAGGAGGAGAGCGATATGTGTATGAAATATGCAAAGCGCTCAAAAAAGATAAATATGAGGTGGATGTATTGCATGTAAATCCCTTAGGCGCTGAGAAAGCCTGGAAGTCGGAATATTACTATCAGCCTACTTTAAATTGTGGCTGTGGAATTATAGATTTGCAGGAGTTGCTTGAGAAAAACAGGATTCCTCAAAAAAACGTTTTGCAGAGAGCGATTCGATTTTTAAAAAAAAAAACAGGGATTGCCGTAAAGCATTATTTACCTACTTCTCAATATCTTTTAAATTTTCTGAACGAGTATGATTATGTAAATTTTTCCGGAACGGCCGTTTTTAAAACGCTTTGTATTGATAGAAACATTTATCCCGGTAACGCCATTATTCATATACTCACAGCACAGTTCCAGGTAGCTAAAGATTTGTTTGAAGGATACAATAAATCACTCAAATATCATTTTGTTTCTTCCATTCCCGAAAAAAGCCAACGCCGGGATTTACAAAAATTTGATAATTATCGCCTGACTTATTTCCCGCTTTGCTTTGAAACAAAACCTTATGAAATTGATTCAAAGCAGAAAGTAAAAGATCATTTTAAAATTGCTGTCTTTACGAGGCTCAGCGCCATGAAACCTTTAGACCCTTATTTCTATGCGTTGAAACTTTTAAATGAACATGGAATAAATGTAGTTCTGGAAATTTTCGGTGCGGGAAATCCTGAGCAATTAGGGTTAATCAGGCAATTAGACTATTTGCATATCCGGGATCGCGTGTTTTTCATGGGGCATACAGAATCAATTGAGGAAACTTTAAAAAACGAAGAAATTGATTTGATTTGGTATCAGTCGAATAACGCAGTACCGGCGGGATATGCAGCCCTTGAGGTGAGTATGAGTGGAGTTCCGCAGATTTTTTGGGACTTTGCAGGCAATGTATTACAAAATCCAATAGAAAAGGTTTTTCCTAGTTTTACGTCTCTTACAGCATTTGTCAATTATACAAGAGAACTATTGATTTCTAAAGAGGTGAGTGTTGAATTGGGAGCAGAACAAAGAAATTACGTCTGTGTAAATAATTGCAGCAAAACTCATATACATCTTCTTGAAGAGTTGTTTAATCAATGAACATAGATAATTTCATAAAAGTTCCTTTCAATATAGAGAACCTTGATCGCTTTATCTTACGGACGAGTATTTTAAAAGCGATTGATTATTCAGTAGGTCATTTTAAAGGAGATATTCTCGATATCGGTTGTGGCAAAATGCCTTATAAAAATTATATCCTGGAAAAATCAGAAGTAAGTAATTATATCGGGTTAGATATCGAAAATGCTTTGGAATATGATGCGTCGGTTAAACCTGATTTTACATGGGATGGAATTAAAATGCCTTTTCAAAACGAACGATTTGATACTGCTTTTGGAACTGAGGTTTTGGAACATTGCCCCAAACCCGAAATCATCTTGAAGGAAGTAAACAGGGTTTTAAAACCAGGAGGAGTTTTCTTTTTTACCGTACCTTTTTTATGGCCGTTGCATGAAGTGCCTCACGATGAATACAGATATACACCTTATGCTTTGGTAAGATTATTAGAGGAGACAGGGTTTGTAAATACTGACATAAAACCGATGGGTGGCTGGCATGCATCAATGGCTCAAATGCTTGGTCTTTGGGTGAGAAGATCGCCGATAAGTACCCGAAAAAGAAAATGGTTGTCGGCTATTTTGAAGCCAATAATAAAACAATTAATTAAGATGGATCACTACAGCGATAAAAGTTTTCATGAAAGCCAGATGATAACGGGACTTTATGGTATCGCAAAAAAGAGTATTCATTAAAAGGCTATCTTTTGAAAAAAAACCTTGCCATATTTTCTCCCGGTAAAAATGCTTATTCAGAAACTTTTATACAGGCCCATAAAAAATTGCCGTTTAATATAAAATTTTATCATGACGGTGATTTACCTTCAAAACTGGAAGGAACGAAAAATATAGCACAATTTACTTTTTGGCAAAGAGTAAAAAAAAGACTCAACAAAGAATTTACTCTTGCAGAATATGCACTTATTAATTCTCTCAAAAGGGAAAACGTGGAATGTGTGCTTGCAGAATATGGACCCACAGCATGTGCAGCTTTGAAAGTGGTTGAATATTTGAAAATCCCCATGATTGTGCATTTCCACGGTTATGATGCGAGTGTAAAAACCGTTTTATCAGATTATAAACACAGCTACAAAAGGGTATTTGAATATTCAAAATCTATCATTGTGGTTTCCAATAAAATGAAGGAAACACTGATTAATGCCGGTTGTCAGGAAAACAAACTTGTCGTATCTGTGTACGGCCCTCATCCGGTTTTTTTTAATAACAAACCTTCGTACAATACTGAACAGTTTTTGGCAGTGGGTAGATTTGTTCAAAAGAAAGCGCCTGCTTTAACGCTTGCGGCTTTTAGGAAAGTAGTAGAAATATTTCCAAATGCAACTCTTGTTTTGGTTGGCGATGGTGAACTTTTGCCGGCCTGCAGAAGAATGGTTATTGAATCAGGCCTTGAAGAAAATGTGGTATTTAAAGGGAGGCAATCACCCGGCGAAATAAGGGTTTTAATGGAAGGAAGCCTTGCATTTGTACAACATTCCGTTACGGCTCCGGACGGAGATTCAGAAGGTACTCCCGTAGCTATTTTGGAAGCCCAGGCTGCAGCTTTGCCTGTAATCTCTACCTTTCATGCGGGTATTCCGGATGTGGTTATAAATAATCAAACAGGATTATTGGTGGACGAACAGGACGTAGATGCGATGGCCGCTAACATGCTTAAAATACTAAAGGATAAAAGCCTGGCTCAGAGTTTAGGAGAAGCAGGAAGAAAAAGAATTGCCGAAAAGTTTACTTTAGAAAAGCATTTGAATAGTTTGTCAAAGGAAATTTCTGAAGCCATTTGTGCCTTACAGTAAACGAACTTTTAAATGGGATTTTCATTTTGCCATCTTGTTCCTCTTCCTGAAACAAATAATTTTTTTTTCTGACTACTTCACTTTTACAGCAAACAAACAATTGATGTTATTTTCTATTTTAATAGCAAACTATAACAATGGCAAATATTTTAAAGATTGTTTTGATTCTATTATAGCTCAAACAAATTCTGACTGGGAAGCGATTATTGTTGACGATCATTCTTCTGACAATTCAGTACAGATAATTAAAACCATAATAAAAGGCGATGCAAGGTTTAGATTGTATGAAAACGAAAAGAATTATGGCTGTGGCTTTACCAAAAGAAAATGCGTTGAGTTGGCCAATGGTGAAGTGTGCAGCTTTGTTGACCCTGATGACACCATTACAGTTGACGCATTGCAGCTAATGATTGAAAAGCATATACAGCATCCTGATGTTTCGCTGGTTCATTCGAGATTTTATTATTGTAATGAATTATTAGAAAAAGGCCCTGTGTTTGACCGTGCAAAAGCTGTAACAATTGATAAGCGTTTTATAAATCATGATGCAAGTGTTACAGCCATGTCTTCGTTTAAGAAAAAAAATTACAATTCTACTGAGGGCTTAGATGCAGGGCTTTTACGGGCATTAGATCAGGATTTGTATTTAAAACTTTCAGAAACCGGCCCCTTTTATTTTATAGATAAGCCATTGTACAACTACCGGATTCATGATAAAGGGATTTCTGCCTCAAAAGCCGATCATGCATTCTATTGGTATCTGAAAGTCATTATGAAAGCTGAGGAAAGGAGAGGAGTAAATCTTGAAAATGAAGTGGCAGAATTATTGAACCGGACTGATCCGCACAACCTTCAAATTAACTTAGCAAATCCAAGATATTTACTAATTGCAATGCGCAACGTATTTAAAAAAAATCCAAAATTTTTTTTTAGAAAATTATTTTTAAACAAATAATCCCGGTTTATTAATCATTAATGGGTGCAAAAGTTTCTGTAATTATTCCCTGCTATAACCAGGGAAAATTTCTTCACGAATCTGCCGGTTCTGTAATCGCACAAACTTATTCAAACTGGGAATGTATCATTGTAAATGATGGTTCGGAAGATGATACTGAAAAAATCGCTTTTGAGTTAGTAAAGCTGGATAAAAGATTTATTTATCTTTCTAAACAAAATGGAGGCTTATCATCTGCACGAAATGCAGGCCTGGCTCATGCAACGGGCGATTGGATTCAATTTTTGGACGCAGACGATGCACTACATCCTGAAAAGATTGATAAACATCTTGGACTGATTGCTAAACGTGGATTAAGCAAGGAGGATATAATCGTGTCTTACTCTCAATGTTATTATTCGGAATACGGTGATATTTATAAATTTTTGCCCGCATCAAATAATTATTATTCTCTTTCTGGCGATCCATTAAAAGAGATCGTGATAAATTGGGAAAATAAAATTTCTATCGCGGCCCACTCATTTTTCTTTTCTGCGAACATTTTTTCCAAACGTGGCATTCGGTTCGATGAACAAATAAAAACTTGTGAGGATATTGATTGCTGGATTCGTATATTCCAGTTGAGGCCGAATATTTTGTTTATCGAAGATAAATTAGCCTACTACCGGAATACGCCAAATTCGATGTCAAAAAATATAGATAAGGTTTGGAAAGGCCATGTACAGGTAATGGAAAAACATATTGGCTTATCAGGAAAAAAAACTGAATTATATAAATGGGCACGTTATAAAAAAAATGAAGTACTGTTTCGATATAAGAAATTTGGCAAAATGGATTTTATATACAAATTGCATTTTGCTAAAGGAATATTGTCTTATTATAAGACCCGGTTGTTTTTGAAATTGCATACAAATAAATAATACCTTATTCTTATCATTATGGATCGTTTTGAAGTGATTCAATACCTGGTTGATAAAAAGAATTACAAGCGGTATTTAGAGATTGGCGTTTTTAATGGCGAGGTATTTTTTAAAATTAAAGCATCAAGTAAAGTTGCTGTGGATCCGGTATTTCACTTTGCGAGAGAAACGAAATACAAAAAGATGCTGAATAATTTTTCGAATGTAAATGCAAGATATTTCACAAAAACAAGTGATGATTTTTTTAAGGAGGACGCAGCAAGGTTATTTGCAAAAAAGAAAATTGATCTATGTTTTATAGATGGAATGCATGAATATGATTTTGTAAAGAGAGATGTGCTTAATACACTCGAATATTTGAATGAAGACGGAGTAATTATTTTACATGATTGCAATCCTTTATCTGCGGCGGCAGAGGTTAGCTATAATGAATGGGAAAAGAGAGGGTTTACCGGAGATTGGAACGGCGATGTGTGGAAAGTGATTGTATATCTTAGAAGTTTGCGTGATGACGTCAATGTATTTACGCTTGATACGGATCAAGGGCTTGGTATTGTTACAAAAGGCAGTCCTTGTTCTAAATTAAATTTTTCAGAAGAACAAATTAAACAGTTTAGGTTTGAGGATTTAAATGCAAACCGGGTAGAATGGCTAAATCTGCAACCAGAAAATTATTTATTTGAAAAATTTTGATTAATCCACCATTGAAAATTTCGGTAATCATACCTGTTAAAAACGGGGCCGTTACTTTAGATAAATGTTTAAGTTCAATCAGAAGTCAAACAGTTCCGGATTTAGAAATAATTATCCTGGATTCAATGTCAACAGACGAAAGCCGTGAAATAGCATCAGGCTATAACGCTACTATTATTGATATTCCTGAGGGTAATTTTAATCATGGACTTACAAGGAACATTGGTGTTCAACATTCAACCGGGGATTTTTTGTTTTTTACAGTACAGGATGCATTTCTTTCCGAAAATGATTTATTGGAAAAAATGATAAAGCATTTTATAGACGATAACGTGATGGGAGTTGCGGGTCATCAGGCAGTACCGCACGACAAAAATAAAAACCCAATGCTTTGGTACAAGCCGGTTAGTGCGCCTGAAATGGTAGTTCGTGAGATAATAGATATTCAGCAATTCAAACAATTCAGTAAGGAAAAACAACAATCTTTGATTTCATGGGATAATGTAGTAGCGATGTATAGGAGGAAGGCTTTGGTGCAGCAACCATTTGTGGATACGCAATTTGCAGAAGATTGGATTTGGAGCAGGGATGCTTTAATGAAAGGTTGGCGTTTAATTTACGATCCATCACTTGTCGTTTATCATTATCATCATGCCGGATATTCTTATGCCTATAAAGTAGCTTATGCAGTTAATTATCATTTCTATAAGTTCTTTAATTATAAGCCTGCGATTCCTGACTTTTTTAAACCGGTGATGAAGACTGTTTTCCATTTAGGCAAAAATTCGGAACTAAAAACGAAAGAAAAGTTGTTTTGGATTTTCCATAATTTTTATAGTAAAATTGGCACTTTCAATTCCAACGTGAATTTTTTGCTTCACAATTATATGGGCGGTTTTGATTCAGTGGAAAAAAGATATAAAAAGATATGTAAAGAAATTCCGCAGGGGAGAACAAAAGAAGAGTCTTTATGAAGCGAATTTTGAAAATAAATTTCTGTGATTTTTGGGGCGATTTTAAAAAGGAGGATAATTTATTTTTAAACCTCTTAAAACCGTATTATGACGTTGAAATTTCTAATAACCCCGATGTACTTTTTTATTCTTGTTACAGCTTTGAACATTTAAAATATAAATGCCATAAAATATTCTACACAGGAGAAAATGTGAGACCAAATTTTATGGAATGTGATTTTTCTTTAAGTTTTGATTTTGACGATTATCAAAATAGAAACTTAAGGCTTCCTTTATTCCGATGGCATCATGTAGAGTGGCTTTTTGAAAGGAAAGAATTTCAGAAAATTAAATCTTCAAAAACGAAGTTTTGTTGTATAGTTGTCAGCAATGAAAATGCAAGGGAACGCAATGATTTTTTTAAAAAATTGAATGGGTATAAAAAAGTTGATTCAGGAGGCCGGGCTTTTAATAATATTGGGTATTATGTTGATGATAAACTTGCATTTTTGAAAGATTATAAATTTGTTATTGCTTTTGAAAACTCATGTTATCCTGGTTATACTTCTGAAAAGATTATTCATCCTATGTTCAGAAACAGTTTGCCGGTTTATTGGGGCAACCCCAAAATCGGGAATGATTTTAATACAAAGAGTTTCATTAATGTGCACGATTACCAATCTTTCGATGCCGTAATTGAAGAGATTGTAAGAATTGATTCTAGTGATGACGTATACCACCAGTATATTGAACAACCGTGGTTTTCAAACAATAAAATGCTGGATGAATTGGAGTTAAATTATTTATCCGAAAAATTGTTTAATGCGATTGAATCTTTTGATAAAGTGAAACCTGTTTCAAAAATTTTTTTTAACGGCTTTTACCAGGCAGTAAACAAACAAAAAAAGCGAATTCTTTCACGACTTTTAGGGAAGCAGCATTGGTATTGTTAGATAACAAAGAATAATGTGTAAGTTTTTATTTTAGGTAAACGGAATTAAGTACACAAATGACAATATCATTTTTCTATAAACATTATATTAAACGAGCTTTTTATAACAAATTTATAATGTTAGATTATCATAAAAAAAGAGAAGTGATTTTGAAATATAAAAATCAATATAAAACTGATATTTTAGTTGAAACCGGAACTTTTTTGGGTGGCACAGTAGCCGCTCTGAAGAAATATTTTAAGAAGATTTATACAATAGAACTTCAGGAAGATTTGGCAAAGAAATGTATTGAGCGGTTTAAAACTGAAAATTCAATAGAGGTATTACAAGGAGATAGTTCTGCTTTACTTAAAGAAATTTTACCAAAATTGAATTCAAATACTTTGTTTTGGCTCGATGCTCATTATAGCAGTGAGTTCTTTGTTGGAAGTGAATTTATCAAAACTGCAAGGGGCGAAAAGGAAACCCCTATTATTGAAGAACTTGAAATCATTTTATCTTCTGGTCTCAAAAATAATGTAATACTCATTGATGACGCAAGATGTTTTAATGGAGAAAACGATTATCCTACAATAAGAAATTTGATGGCGTTTTTGTATGAAAGTGGAATAAAGAGTAAGCAGATAAAAGTGAGTAAGGATATTATACGAATTGTTCCGATTTGAAAATAATTTAGAACTAACCTTAATTGCTTTCTTTATCAAATGAATAATGCTGCGTTAATCATTATTTACAACCACCAATTCAATAGTAATATTGAAATTGTCGAACGTATTTATAAAAATAGATTTACAAACATTTATCATTTAGTGCCTTTTTACAATGGAGATAAAAGCAATGTAATTCCTGTTTATGAAAGTTCTTATCACTTCCAGGGATATGTAGCACAGGGTTTGAAATCATTTTTTAAAGAAGAATATTCCCATTATTTTTTTGTGGCCGATGATATGATTTTAAATCCTTCAATTAATGAAGATAATTACAGGACGCAATTAGACCTTACCGAAAATACAGATTTCATTTCACGGCTGTCAACTATTGATGAAGCAAAAAGATTCTGGGCAATGAATCTGCATGCAATTATGTATAACGTTGAAAGCCCTGGTGTAGAGGCACATTCGCAACTTCCAAATTTTGAAGATGCGGAGAAGGCGCTTGAAAAATTCAATTTAAAAAACAAACCAATTGAGTTTGAACATATCTGGCAAAAGCCGCAATCATTTTCTCAATGGATGCAAAAAATAAAAAAAGATAAAAAGTTTATCATCAGGTATTTTAAAAATAAAGCAACATACAAGAAGTATCATCTTTCATATCCATTGGTGAGAAGCTATTCGGATATTTTTGTAATTAGTTCAGGTACCATCAAACAATTTTGTCATTATGCCGGAGTATTTGCGGCAACACGATTGTTCGCAGAGCTTGCAATCCCTACCGCTTTGGTTTTTTCAGCAAACGAAATTAAAACGGAAAAAGATATTCAATTGAAAGGAAAGGCACTTTGGACAAAAGAAGATCTTTCAATTCTTAATAAATATGAATACAATCTTCAAAATCTGCTTACTGATTTCCCTGCAAATCAGTTGTATTTACATCCAGTGAAACTTTCAAAATGGAAATATCAATAAATGAAAAAGAGTATCATTATTACAACAATTTTCAATCCTACAGAAGCGATAAAATGTTTTGCTAAGATGGACGGGTTTCAATTGATTGTAATAGGTGATAAGAAAACACCGAAGGATTGGCAACACGAAAACGTTGAATTTTATTCGATAGAAGATCAGGATAAAATGTCCTTTAAATTATGCAAGCATCTACCATTGAATCACTATTGCCGGAAAATGTTGGGTTACCTGAAGGCTATTCAAAATGATGCTGATTTTATTGTGGACACTGATGATGATAATATACCAAAAGAAAATTGGCATTTTCCTGTATTTGAAAATAATTTTCACTGCATCAAAGAGAATAATGGCTTTGTAAATATTTATCAGCTATATACCGATAAAAAAATATGGCCAAGAGGATTGCCGCTGAATCTGATTTCCAAACAATTTGATCTTGAAAATTTATTGGAGAACTCAGACATTAAAGTTGGGATATGGCAAGGCCTTGCAGATGAAGATCCCGATGTGGATGCAATTTATCGCCTTACTGACGACACACCCTGTTATTTTGATGAAAGAAAACCTGTAGTGTTGAAGAAGGGCACACTGAGTCCATTTAACAGCCAAAACACAATGATAAGAAAAGAATTGTTTCCACTGTTGTACCTGCCATGTTATGTTACTTTTCGGTTTACCGATATTTTAAGAAGCCTTGTGGCGCAACCAATTATGTGGTTGTATGATTATCATTTGGGATTCACGAATGCGACAGTTATACAAAAGAGAAATCCACATGATTATCTAAAAGATTTTATTTCAGAAATTCCGGCATATAAACACACAGAGGAAGTAGTCCATTTAGTTTCAAAAGTTATTTCATCTTCAGAAACCATTGAGTCGAATTTATACAATGCATACATGGCATTAGAAAAGAAAAATATTGTAAATGAAAAAGAACTGCAAACATTAGAAGCGTGGTTGATGGATATTAAAAGTTTGCAACAAGGTTTTTCAGAACAAAAGCATCCGGTACAACAATTTAATTTATAGAAATGATGAACAATTAACCACTAAAGAATAGTGGCAAAAAAAGTGAATGGATAATGATGATTAACAAACCATTGGTAAGTGTTTTGATGACTTCTTATAACAGAGAACAATATATTGCTGAGGCGATAGAAAGCGTTTTGGCCTCTGCTTATAAAAATTTTGAATTAATAATTGTAGATGATTGCTCTGCTGACCGGACAGTTGAAATTGCCGAATCATATCAGAAGCAAGATAACCGGATTAAGGTTTTTGTAAACGAAAAAAATCTTTCGCAATTTGGTAACAGAAACAAAGCTGCGTCTTATGCAAAAGGTGAATTTTTAAAGTATGTAGATTCGGATGATATCATATATCCTTACACGCTGCAAATGATGGTAGAAGGAATGTTGCAATATCCCGATGCAGCATTGGGGTTTTGTTTAACTGTTGGTAATTGTAAGAAACCGTTCCCCTATAAATTGGAATCAAAAGAGGCGTTTAAGTTGCATTTTTTTGACGGAAGCCCCATGTTTGTTGGCCCTTCCGGTTTAATCATAAAAAGAAAGGCTTTTGAAGCAGTTGGCGGATTTGAAGAATTTGGTATGCCATCAGACAATCACTTAACCCTGAAAATAGCTGCTCAATACCCGGTAGTGGCAATGTCAAGAGATTTATTCTGGTGGCGGTCTCATGAAGGCCAGGTTTTTAGTCAGAACAAAAAGAATTATTACAATATTCTAAATAACTATAATTATGTGAGGGACATTTTGATTAATTATTCGCCACTTACCAAAGAAGAGAATAACAGATTACTTTTTAATTATAAAAAAAGATTTGTCTTTCACATTTTCGATTTACTAAGAAAACTTAAACCGGCTGTAGCTTTAAAGATTCTAACTGATTTAAAACGCTGGCCGAAAAAATGAAAATAATATTTTGCCTGAATTATTTTTTGCCGGATTCAGTCGGCGGTACGGAGATATATGTTTTAAATCTTGGCAGGGTGTTGTTGCAAAAAAAAATTGATGCAGTTATTGTAATCCCAAATTTTGGAATTGATTCAACAGAAGAATATTTGTATGAGGGAATACGGGTAATAAAATACGCAGAAAATAGCCATGAAGATAGAAGGATGATTCTTGGTAAAACAAAACCAGAAGGTATTCATGAATTTGTTTCAATTTTAAAAAAAGAAAAACCCGATATTGTTCATTTTCACGAATTAGCACCGGGAAGCGGCATCAGTATTTTTCATGTAGAAGAAGTTTATAAAATAAAAATACCGGTTTTAATAACATTCCATGTTCCATTCTATACCTGTTTACGAGGTTCTCTTTTGTATAAGGGGCAAGTAAAATGCGATGGAAAAATCATCGTGAAAAGATGCACGGACTGCATATTCCAACAAAAAAATATTGCCGGCACAAAGGCTTCAGCACTTCTTAATATTGCGATGGCGTTTTATCATTTAAAGATTAACCTGACTCGTTTAAATAACAGTCTTGGCACAGCGCTTGGATTTCCTTATGTGATTGATAAAATGAAAAAAGATATTTTACGGTTTTCTGATTTTGCAGAGAAAATAGTGGTTATAGCTGATTGGTATCAACAGGTTTTAAAAAGCAATGGTGTGCCGCAGGAGAAAATGATTTTTATTAAACAAGGATTGCCAAATATGAAAATAGAAAAACCGGTTAAAAGTTCGTTTACTGGAACTCTTCGTGTTGTTTATATCGGGCGTATTACGGCATTGAAAGGCGTGCATTTATTAATAGATGCTTTATTGAAATTACCGGCAGAAAAAATTACTTTGGATATTTACGGACGCGAAACATCTGATTCATATATTCTGGAATGTAAGCAAAAGACAAAAGGACATCAAAATATCCATTGGAAGGGCGGTATCAATTCATCAGAAGTCATAGATATGCTTTCAAAAAATGATTTGCTGTGTGTTCCTTCTGCTTTTGAAATGAGTCCGTTGGTAATTCAGGAAGCGTTTGCCGCAGGAATACCGGTTTTAGCCTCAAACGTTTATGGAAATGCAGAACAAATAACTGAAAATGAAAACGGATGGCTTTTTGATTATAATAATCCAAATGAGTTAAAATTCAAATTGCAAAACTTGATTAACGAGCCGGGATTAATCGAAAATGCGAAAAGAAAGATTCCTTCTGTCAATACTTTTGAAAACGTCGGCAGTCATCATATTGAATTATATAAGTCTGTTGTTAGAAATTATATATCAAAAAGTAATTAACCTTTTCTGTTCATGCTTATGCAATAAAATCCAGTAAATTTACATTTGCATTATTGTGTAATGTAATTCCAAATTAAGAAAGTTAAACAAATCAGAATGTTACTTCAACTTGAAAATACCAATGCAGAGCAGATTAAAGTGCTTCTGAATTTCGCAAAAGCCAATAAGTTGGATTTAAAAATGGTGGACGAAACAGATGGCAATTATTTTTTGCCGGGAAAGCCATTAACTGAATCAGAAATTACCAGCCTGATAAAACACAGTCGGGAAAGCGGTAATATAACTCTTGAAAAAGCACACAGTGCAATTAGAAAGGCTTTAAATGGAGGTTAGATATACAATTGATGCATTTGCATCTTTAACTTTTCTTATCAATTTTATAGAGAGTAAAAACACCGAAGGAGCCGGAGTTCGCTGGCTCAAACGTTATGAGCAGTTTTTGCAGAAAGCCTTATCAAATGCAAATCACAAAAGACTTTGTAATAATCATACCTTTCGGGAATTAAATTTAAGGTGCATTTATTTTAATGATTGGTTAATTGCGTTTTCAGTTCATGAAACTTTTATCCTGATTGAAGCGGTCTTACATAAATCAAGAATCACTGATTAGATTCACGATGCCCTGGTTCGTGTCCTCACGAACCATTTGTGATTTTATTTCGGTTCGTGAGGACACGAGCCGAGGCTTGGATGCTACGACGTGTAAACATTACTGTTAGAATAATTGCATAGAAAAATTCTTTTCTTATCCACTCACAACCTTGCCACCAATCCGCGCCTGGTAAAGGAAATAGAATTAGCGTTGGTAAATGGTTTTGGGGTAACTGCCATCTGTTTTGAGTTTGACAATTGGAGCCAACCGCTGAATGAAAAAATAAAACAACGCCTGGTTTCTAAAATAAATTATCACGGTATTCCCGGTAATCGCAAACCTTTTTTACCGTGGTTTATCAGTTCGCTGGTTTTTTCTCTTTCAAAAATCTTATTGAATCTTTTTCCAAAAGATGTATTCCTACTTTCTTTAAAAAGTAATAAACGGTCATGGTTGTTATTGCGTCAATTGAAAAATAATAATGAAAAATTCGATTTAGTGATTGCTCACAACCCCGGCAGTTTTTATCCTGCTCTTCGGTTTGCCCGGAAAAACGAAATCCCTTTTGGCATTGACCTGGAAGATTATCATCCCGGCGAAACAAATAACAAAAGAGAAATGCTTCATGCTAAAAATTTGAATAAAGCAATTTTGCCCAAAGCAAATTATGTAACAGCGGCTTCCCCTTTGATTCTTGAATATTCGGAAGCAGATTTAAAAATACCGTTAAAAAATAAAGAGGTAATATTAAATTATTTTATTGAAGAAGAATTTATCGAACCTGGAAACAAATCTTCTGAAAAGCTAAGACTGGTGTGGTTTTCACAGAATATCAATACCGGGCGGGGACTTGAAGCGATACTTCCGGTTATTAAAAACCATGAAGAAGAATTGGAATTGCATTTTTTCGGTCATAGCAATCCTGACTTTTTTGAAAGGGAATTAAAAGGATTTCAGAATGTGATTTTGCATGAACCCTTACCACAGGCGCAATTGCATAAAGAACTTAGTTGTTTTGATATAGGATTAGCGATAGAGCCTGCAAAAGATTTGAATAATGAGTTAGCGCTTTCAAATAAAATACTGGCTTATTTCCAGGCGGGCCTTTACATTTTGGCGAGTGATACAAAAGCACAGAAAGAATTTATTAACGAATATCCCGAGCATGGGATAGCTGTTCCATTATCTTTTGAAAAGTTGGAAAAAGCGTTAATACAACTTATTGATCAGAAGAAATTTTTTAGAGACACTGCAAAGAAGCGATTTGAAAAGGCGGGAGGAAGTAATTGGGAGAATGAATCAAAGAAGTTGGTTGAAATTTGGAGGCAGACGTGGAGTTGAAAAAAGTACTCATCATATACCCGCACTTTCCGCCGTCTAATCTCGCGGGCATGCATCGCCCACGATTATTTGCACAGCATTTACCGTCCTTTGGTTGGGAATCAGTGATATTAGCTGTTCATGAAAAATATTATGAAGAAAATCCCGATTGGAATTTGGTGAAACTACTACCAAAAGATTTAAGAATAGAAAAAGTAAATGCTTTTAAAATCAGAAAACCCCGTCTCATCGGCGACATTGGCTTGAGAGCATTTTTTCAATTATACAGGAGAGCCAGTAAACTAATAAATAACGAACATTTTGATTTTCTGTATATTCCCATTCCTTCCTTTTATTGCGCTTTATTGGGTAGATTGTTGAATAGAAGGACCGGAATAAAATATGGCATTGATTACATTGACCCGTGGGTACATGATTTTCCCGGTAGTAATAAAATATTTTCGCGGCATTGGTTAAGCACTAAGCTGGCAAAATTTTTAGAGCCGATTGCTGTAAAGAAAGCGTCGCTGATTACGGGTGTAGCTGAAGGATATTACAAGGATGTTTTGGAAAGAAACCCGCATTTAAAAACACAGGCAGTTTGTGGCGCGATGCCTTATGGAGGAGAGAAAAAGGACTATGAATTAATTGAATCATTGGGAATTGAACCATATTTATTTCAAAAAAAAGAAGGAAAAATACAATTGGTGTATGCAGGTGCGATGTTGCCAAAAGCTTATGAACCCTTGGAAGCGATTTTCAAATCTATTGCAGCAAACAAAGAAATATTCGAAAATCTTATTTTTCATTTTATCGGCACAGGCAAAACGCCTGATGATGCAGAAGGGTTTAATATAAAACCATTGGCAGAAAAATATGGATTGTGGCAAACTAACGTGTATGAATATCCGAAAAGGATTCCTTACTTTAATGTGTTAGTTCATTTGAATATCGCTGATGGCATTTTTATTTTAGGAAGTACAGAACCTCATTATACGCCCAGTAAAGTATTTCAAGGTGTATTAAGCAAAAAGCCCTTAGTGGCAGTTTTGCACAAAGACAGTATCACAGTTGATATAATCAGGAGTTCGAGGTCAGGGATAGTGTTGGGTTTTGATGGAGAGAATGGTATTGAAGAAATAGAACGGGTTTTTCCTGCTTTCTTTGAAAACGCAAGACAGTTCATTAATTGCTTTAAACCGGAACTGGTAAACAGTGTATTCTTTGAGCAATATTCTGCTAAAAATGTTACTGCTCAATTATCAAAATTGCTTTTCAGTACGCTTAAAGAAGATTGAATGAGAGAACCTCTGATTATTTCGCAAAATACCTTTGAACTGCAACCTCGCATTTCGGTGTTATTGCCTGTATATAACGGTGGCGAATACCTTAGGCAATCATTGCAAAGCGTATTGAATCAACAATGTTCTGATTTTGAATTTCTGATTATTGATGATTGCTCCACAGATGGCAGTTTTGATTATTTAAAAAGCCGGCAAGATAATCGGATTACACTTTTTAAAAATGAAAAGAACAGGGGGCTTTTTTTTAATCTCAATTTTTTAATCAGTAAATCAAATTCCACTTTAGTCAAGCTTTGGGCACAGGACGATATTATGTACCCACAGTGCCTTGACAGGATTATAAGTTTTTACACAAAGCATTCTAATATTGGATTTAGCTACAGCGGATGTGATATGATTGATGAAAACGGAATCATAAAGGAAAATTATTCTGTTGATAATACACCGGAAATAATATCCACGGCTTTGCATGCAAAAATTGCTTATTATACCGGTTCCATTGCAGGAAATATTGCCAACGTTTGTATTAGTAAAAAAGCACTGGCCGAAGTGGGCTTGTTCAAAGAAGATATGAAAATCTCTGCTGATTTTGATATGTGGGTACGACTGGCGAGAAACCATGAAACAGGTTTCATAAAAGAAAAATTAATTCAGTTACGCGACCATAAAAATCAACTAAGCCGCAACGAAAAATATTTTTTAAATCATGTGAAAGAAGACCTGGAAGTATATCGCTATTTAGATGGTTATGTTGCACCTCAACAGCGTAAAGAAGGTCGCCGTTTGATGCTGAAGCATAAGCTGGTATTCTATTATACTTTAATGGTAAAATCGTTTCTAAAAGGAAAATGGAAAACGGCGTTTGATTATTTCAGGCAGTTGAAAAAATACAATAATTTCTTCACACTAAGTTTTTCATTCCTGAAAAACAAAATGATTAAACCACGCAAACCCGACTTGTTTTCTAAAGAATAAAATAGCGAAATGAAAAGATTGGATTCACTTAAGCGACACATAGAAAAGATTGGCTTCCTGCAAACAATCAGCTATTTATTACAAAGACTTATTTTAAAAAACGGGAGCCTGATAAAAATAAAAGTGCCCGGCTTATTACATCCGGTTTTTCTAAGAAACAAGTCCTACGACACTCATATTTTTACACAGGTTTTCATTAGAGAAGAAGTCAAATTTGAATTTGATACTGTCCCCGAATCAATTGTAGATTGTGGCGCCAATATAGGACTGGCAACTTTATTTTTTAAAAGACAATACCCCAAAGCGAAAATAATTTCTATAGAACCGGAATTTTCTAACTACAATATGTTGGTTCGAAATACCAAAGAATATAAAAGTATTAACCGTTTACATGCTGCAGTATGGTACAAAAATGCTATGCTTAAAATTATTGATACAGGCGAAGGAGTAGCTTCATTTATTACCAAAGAAGAAGGGAATGTGCCCAACTTTATTGAAGAAATAAATGCCATTAGTATCGTCGAAGTAATGGCTGAATTTGGATTAGCTTGTGTAGGCTTGGTTAAGATTGATATTGAAGGCAGTGAATATGAAATTTTTAATTGTAACGCTGATGAATGGATAGATAGAGCAAACATGCTTGCAGTTGAAATCCACGAGAATCTGAGGCCGGGTGTTACATCATTGATTTATTCAAAATTGGACAACAAATTCACGAAGCAGAGGGTTGGCGAATATTCGGTGTTTAAAAAGGCGCTTTAAAAATGATAGGATTTATAATTCCATTTAAAGCTAAATCCAAATCAGGAAATTGGGTAAATGATTGTTCGTTATTGGGAGCAACTTTAAAATCCATTTGTAATCAAAAGAATGAAAGTTACAAGGTCTTTGTTGTTTACACAGATTATCCTGATGTTGAGTTTGTGAATAATAAAATCCATTTTATTGAATTTCCCTTTCCATTTCTTTCTAATGAAGAGTTGAAGGAGGAAGAATTATTAAGAAATCCCGAATCAGAATTGGTAATTGATGAGAGAATGTTTGACCAGGGGAAAAGAATTTTATTTGGCTGTATGCATGCGGAGAAGGAAAGATGTAATTACGTAATGGGTGTAGATGCTGATGACCTTGTCAGCAATCGAATAGCCGCATACGTTCAGGAAAATTCATCTGAAAAAATAGGATGGTATGTGAATAAAGGATACATCTTGCAAAAAAAATTTCCTGTTTTATTAAAGGTCAATCGAAACATGAATTACATAAACGCATCAACGCACATTGTTCATGTAAGCATGATTCCATCTGTGGATTTTAAAAGTAAAAACTTTACGGAATTTTCTTTTTTTTCTTCACATGGATATTTAAAAGAAAGAATCAGAACAGCCATCGGTTCAACTTTAAAACCCTTGCCTTTCTTTGCATTAATTTATTTTATTCACGATTCAAATTGGGCTGCGTTAGGAACTACAATGAGAAAGCACTGGATAAAGACATTGATTAAGTATTTGTTATTTGCAAAAAGACTCAGCAAGTCTGTTAAAGAAGAATTTGGTTTGAACAAATAAATGATTAAGAAAAAACTTGCCATAATTACTACTCATCCTGTTCAATACAATGCACCATTATTTAAATTGTTGCACGAACGGGGTATAATTGATATCAAAGTATTTTATACCTGGGGTGAAAAAGTTTTGACAAACAAATACGACCCGGGATTTGATAAAAATATAATTTGGGATATTCCACTAATGGATGGTTATGCTTATGAATTTGTTGTCAATATTGCTAAACATCCCGGCTCACATCATTACAGGGGGATAAATAATCCTGATTTAATTGACACAATAAAAAAATGGCAGGCGGATGCGATTCTTGTTTATGGGTGGGCTTTTAAAAGCCACTTAAAAGCAATGAGGTATTTCCATAATAAAATACCTGTATTTTTCAGAGGAGATTCTAACCTGCTTAATAAGAGGAATATTTTCAAAAATACATTAAGAACCATTTTCTTAAAATGGGTTTATTCTCATGTGGACAAAGCCGTTTATGTTGGTACAAAAAATAAGGAGTATTATCTCTGTTATGGGTTAAAACAAGACCAGCTTGTATTTGGCCCTCATGCGGTTGATAACAACCGTTTTGAAGACAACGAAAATTTTTCTGAAGAGGTATTAAAATGGAAGGCAAATTTAAACATGAATGTATCAGCAACAGGGTTCTTGTATGCAGGCAAACTGGACGACAACAAAAATGTACGGCTTCTTCTAAAAGCTTTTTCTGCTGTGAAGGGAGAATGTTATTTGATAATAGCTGGAAATGGAGTATTAGAAAATGAATTTAAAACAGCCTATAGCGGACACAATAATATTTATTTTTTACCATTTCAGAACCAGGCCAAAATGCCGATTTTATATCGTTTGGCTGACGTTTTTGTGCTTCCATCAAAATCAGAAACATGGGGATTGGGAATTAACGAGTCAATGGCTTGTGAAAGAGTTTTATTGGTGAGTAATGGTTGTGGGGCTGCGTTTGACCTTATCAAAGAAGGCGTTAATGGGTTTACTTTCAAGTTTGGTGATGAAGCAGATTTAAGAGAAAAAATAATCACGTTGATTGATAAAAAAAATAATTTGAAGGAAATGGGAAAATCTTCATTCAATATTATTCAAAACTGGAATTACGAAAAAGATTGTGTTGCTATTGAATCATTATTCATTTGAAACAAAGAAAAATATATTTTGATACCGGTGCGCAAGGCTTGTTGCTATTGCTTCTGTTTAGCCAGTTATTTTTTAATAATGCTCTTTATCTTACAATAGGCGCACTTGTTTTTGGATTTATGGTCAGCCGGCTCCAGATACCTTATAAGCCATCTATATTTACAATTGTATTTATTTATCATTTCATTCAAATTTCAGCATGGGTTTGGATGGTGAATTATATGGATGTTGATATTGATTTTAAGTCGCCACATTCAGGGCTGGCCGTACTATTGGCTTACCTTGGGCTAATGGTTTTACTTGGCCCTGTTATATATTTTAATGATAAGTTGCCCAATGTATCTTTCTCAACTCTCAAAAAACACGCAGATAAATTATCTATTCAGAAGACCTTTATAGCTTATGTAGTCGCTTTCTTTTCTATGAATACGTTAGGAGCAGCAGCGTTTGCTTTTTCGGGATTGACACAAATTATTTTCAGCCTTGTTAATATAAAATGGTTTTTCTTTTTGCTATTTGGATACCAGGTTATTACTAAAAGGCAAATGATAAGAGAATTTTCCATATTTGTAGTTATCGAATTTGCTATGGGATTCTTTAGTTATTTCTCAGATTTTAAAACCGTGTTTTTTTTTCTCAGTTGTCTTTTTTTAACATTTCTCGTAAGGGTTTCTTTGAAGCAATTGTCTTTTGCTATTATTTCTTTAATTTTTATGACATTTATCGGGATTACATGGACATCTATTAAAGGTGAATATCGGAGTTTTTTAAATCAGGGAAGTAAGACACAAACTGTACAGGTTTCCCAGGAGGCGGCTATAGATAAACTGATCGAATTGACTGAGCAGGAAAAGGATACGTCTGCTACTATTTCTTTTTTTGAAAGAATACAATATACCTGGCATCTTGCCAAGTCAATGGATCATGTGCCATCCGTTCTTTCTTATCAGAATGGCAACAATTGGCTTGAGTCTATAAGCTTTGCGCTTACACCGCGTTATTTTAATCCCGATAAACCCAAATACGAAGCATCTAAAAAAGCTACGAAATATACGGGAATTCCATATCTTGGAAGTAGTCATGGAGTATCTTTTAGTCTTGGTTATTTTGCAGACTGTTACGTTGATTTCGGTTATTTTGGTATGTTTATTCCGTTGCTTCTAATAGGTCTTGCATACGGAATTACCTATTTCTATTTTCTGAGGCGTTCATCCTCTAACCTAATATTTAACTATGCTGTAGTAGGTGCCCTGTTTATGGAGTTTAATGCTCTGGAGATGGACAGTACTTATTTCACCGGTAGGTTTTTTTCCGATTTGCTGACATTTTTTATGCTTCGGCTGTTTTTCTTCCCTTGGCTGGTAAAATATCTTGCGGTAGCGCAACCAGAAATAAAATATGAATAAGCAATTTTTAAAACGATAAAAATTTTTTGTGGTCTGATACTAAGCACATATCAGTCGCTATTACATGACAAAAATCTTCATCACCATCCCCTGGTTCCTTCCTGCCTTCCGTGCCGGAGGCCCGGTGCAGTCCATCGCTAACCTGGTTAAGGAATACCATGAGGAAGTGGAATATTTTATCTTTTGTGGCGACGTTGATCTGAATGGCGCAGCGCTTGAAAATATTGAAACCAATAAATGGGTTGGATATAATGCACATACGAAAGTATGGTACAACGGGCCGGATAAGATCAGTGATACTTTAGTGAAGCAGGTGGAATTGATTAAGCCTGATATACTCTTTATCATTGGCCTGTTTTCGTGGCATTATAATATAGTTCCTTTATTATTTTGTAAAGGCCCCAGGAAAATTCTTTCCGCAAGAGGCATGTTGCATCCCGGAGCTTTATCGCAAAAGAAATGGAAAAAGAAAATTTATCTGCAACTTTTTAAATTATTGGAGTATCATCACTCTATCTACTTTCATGCCACTGATGAAGAAGAAAAAAACTATATCATAAACAAGTTTGGCAAGCCTGCCCATGTATTTGTTGCAGGAAATTTTCCCAACAAAATTTCTTTGTTGCCTTTGCCACGCAAGGAGCCAATGCAACTAAAAATGGTAAGCATTGCTGTTATCAGCCCGATGAAAAATATTTTAGTAGTATTAGAGGTGCTGAAAGAGTGTGCTGAAGAAATTGAATTTAATATTTATGGACCTGTAAAAGACGAAGAATACTGGGAGATATGCAGGCAGGAAATTAAAAGCCTTCCGCAAAATGTAAAAGTAAATTACCGTAGAGAAGTAGAGCCACGAAAGATCAGTGAAGCGCTTAAAGATGCGCATGTATTTATCCTGCCAAGTAAGAGTGAAAATTTTGGCCATGCTATTTATGAGGCTTTATCTGCCGGCCGGCCCGTGATTACAAGCCATAATACTCCCTGGAATAATTTACAGGAATCAAAGGCGGGTATTAATATTTCTTTAAAAGATAATGGTGAGTTGCTCAAGGCAATTGAGTTTTTTGCAGCGATGGATGAAAGTGAATTATCACGATGGAACAGGGGCGCAAACGATTATTCCGAAGAAATCGTAAAAGTAGGGGATATAAAAGATCAATACAGAAGGATGTTCGGTAGAGGCGGGACGCTAAAGCGGCCTGAACCATAACGGACTAATGGGACCCATGTTCTTCTAAATCGGCCAGGCCGTTGAAAGGCAAGCGTCCCGACCGGGTTTAAGGGGCGGGACGCTAAAGCGGCCTGAACCGGTTAAAATCGTTCAGCCCGCTATCGCGTACCGACCGGCGTTAATGAAGGGCCGGGATGATTCAAGCATCCTGAACCAGTTTTAGAAATAAATAATGCTATCAAAAAACCCATTCTTAATATATCTGCTAAAATTCGCAGGCATCTTTTGCCTGTGTTACTTTGGCACTTTAGCTATGATAGGATTAGCGGCTCCGGGAGGATATTACATTCCATTCATAGAAAAATATTTGGATTATGTAAGTTGGATCAAACTATCATTGATACACGCAACCGGGTTTATATTGTCACTCTTCAGTATAGACACATATACAGAACCTGGATTTTTAATAAGAATAACCGGAGGTAGAGGAGTGATCATCGCAATGGATTGTGTAGGCTACGGCGTTTATAGTTTCTGGATCGCATTTGTAGCTGCCAATAAAGGAAAGTTTTTAAAAAAATTATTATGGATTGTTTTTGGCGTACTGGCGCTTTGGTTTATTAATGTGATCAGGATCACCCTGTTCCTTACCGCTATCAACAAGGGCTGGCCGATGCCATTGGGAATTGACCATCACACCTGGTTCAATATATTTGCATACCTGCTGATATTTATTATGATATGGTGGTATGATAAAAATTTGAATCACAAAAAGACTGAAAGCTGAAAGCGAAAAGCCGAAGGCTTCAGACTTCTAAACCCACTAAACTCTCTAAATCCTCTAAACCGTTCAATGACTATTTTAGGAATTAATGCATATCATGCTGATGCGTCTGCTGCTATATTTGTTGATGGAAAATTGATTGCCGCCATTGAAGAAGAAAGGTTCCGCAGAATAAAACATTGGGCAGGTTTTCCTGAAATGGCTATCCAATTTTGCTTAAAAGAAGCAGGTATTGGTTTTGAAGAAATAGATCATTATTCAATCGGGCGCGACCCCAAAGCAAAATTTCTGAGGAAGCTATTTTATCTCGCGAAAAACCCATCCGGTAGCCTTTCAGTAATAAAGAACAGGTGGCACAATAGCCGTAAGGTTTCATCTATAGAAAATGAATTGTCGGCAATCTCGGGATTGCAGCCCTCCACGTTCAAAAATAAAATAAATCAAATTGAGCATCATCGCAGCCATCTTGCGTCTGCCTTTTTTGCTTCTCCGTTCGATGAGGCTGCTTGTGTTTCTATAGATGGTTCAGGAGATTTTACCACTACGATGACAGGCGTTGGCAAAGGAAATAAGATTGAAGTATTGAACTCTGTGGATTTCCCTCATTCTATCGGAATTTTTTATACAGCCTTCACACAATTATTAGGATTCCCACATTATGGAGATGAATACAAAGTGATGGGTATGGCGCCTTATGGAGAACCAAAATATGTTTCCAAAATAAGGGATGTAATTCATTTTACTGATAATGGATTATTCAGGTTAAACCTGGATTATTTCAGAAGAGGTACGGAAGGAGTAATCTCTTACGATGAAGACCATGTCCCCGTTGTAAAACCTTTATATAATTTCAATATGGTCAGGGTTTTTGGAGAGCCAAGAAAAAAGGAAGAGTCTTTAACCCAATATCATAAAGATATGGCTGCTTCTGTGCAGCGCGTAACCGAAGATGCTATTTTTCATATTTTGGAATCGCTTCATAAAAGAACAGGCCTGAAGAATGTTTGTATTGCGGGAGGGGTAGCTCAGAATAGCGTTGCTAATGGTAAAATCAAAAAGAATACTTCTTTTGAAAATATTTATATACCATCGGCGGGACATGATGCAGGCATTAGCATGGGCGCTGCTTTATATGTACAGCACCAGATATTGAATAAGGAAAGAATGCCTTCTATCCGAAGCGCTTACACAGGCAGCCATTTTACCAATGCAGAAATAAGATCATTTCTTTGTGATCAAAAAATAAAATTTGATGAATTGGAAGATGATGCCTTATTTGATAAAATTACAGATTGCCTTATCAATGGAGGAGTAGCAGGTTGGTTTAATGGTAAAGCTGAGTTTGGGCCGCGTGCGCTTGGCGCAAGATCAATCATTGCTGACCCGCGGAGAGCAGATGCCAAAGAGATATTAAATTCTAAAATCAAGCGGCGGGAGAGCTTCCGTCCTTTCGCTCCATCCATTTTGAAAGAGTATGTTGATGAATATTTTGAATTGACAGACGAGGTGCCTTTTATGGAAAAAGTTTTCCCCATAAAACCATCGAAACAAAAATTAATCCCTGCCGTTACTCATGTTGATGGAAGCGGAAGATTACAAACAGTGGACAGGGATATTTCACCAAGATATTATGCGCTGATAGAAGCGTTCAGAAAAAAAACAGGAGTACCCATATTGCTGAATACTTCATTTAATGAAAATGAGCCTATTGTAAATAAGCCGCAGGAGGCTTTGAACTGCTACTTAAGAACCAATATGGATATGCTGGCAATGGAAAATATTTTGATCTCAAGAATTTAAACCCGGTAGAAAATTAATTACATCTATAATAATAATTAGACAGATAGCGCGTTCCCAATTAGTATTTCCCCGATAAAACTATGAAATACGAAAAAAAACGTTTTTCTTTATACACTTTTTAGCCAATGAAGGTTTCCATCATCACTGTAACACTCAACTCAGAAAAATATTTATCAGATTGCATCCGTTCAGTCAGAGGACAAAATTATAAGAACATTGAACACATCATTGTAGATGGTAAATCTACAGATGGTACTTTACGAATTATTTATAAGAATTTAGATAGCATTTCTTCCTGGATCTCCGAAACCGACAGAGGTATGTATGATGCCATTAACAAAGGCCTGCAAATGGCAACCGGGGATATCGTCGGCATTTTGAACAGCGATGATATGTTTGCTTCAGCCGACTCAGTTAGAAGCATTGTTGACTGTTTTGAAACTACCAACGTTGATTCGGTGTATGGTGATTTAGTTTATGTAGATCCCCAGGATCCTTATAAGATAGTCCGGTATTGGAAAAGCGATGCTTATAAGCGCTCCCGTTTTCGCTATGGATGGATGCCCGCTCATCCTACTTTTTATATTCGCCGCGAATTGCTGTCGCAATATGGCATGTACGAAAATCATTACTTTACTGCAGCCGATTATGAATTTATGGCAAGATATCTTTTTCTAAATAAGGTAAGTTCACAATATCTCGATTCAATGCTGGTAAAGATGCGAACCGGCGGATTAAGCAATGGCAGCTTAAAGAAATGGTTCCGGGCCAACCGGCGCGATTATCTTGCTATGAAGAAAAATAAAATACCTTTTTCCTTTATTGTATCCATCATGAAACCACTTTTGAAATTGCCACAATTTAAAAGCGGATATGCTAAGCAATACATGATTGAGGATCCGGAGGAAAACTTTATCTTAGAAGAGAACTTTATCAAAGCTCCGCTTTCTTATTTACCTGCCGATGGATAATTCCATTAGTTTTGTACGATGAATTTTTTCCGGTCTAAAAAAAAAGAGCCTGTTTATTCTGGCTTTTCATGGCTTAAGCAGGATATACATTCCCATATTTTACCTGGAATTGATGACGGCTCTCCTGATATAAACACTTCGATCCAACTTCTTCGATCTCTGTCTGATGCAGGTATTAATAAATTTATTTGCACACCGCATGTCATTGGCGATATGTATCACAATAATCCGCAAACGATTAATGATGCATTGAATCGTTTAAAAAAGGCTGTCAGCCAAAATGGAATGGCAGTTGAAATAAGCGCTGCTGCAGAATACATGATGGATGACCATTTTATGGAGTTGCTGCGCAAAAAAGAACCTTTATTAACCCTCACTAAAAATTATATTCTCACTGAACTTTCTTATTCTACCGCTCCGCAAAAATTAGAACAGATATCATTTGAAATTCATATTAATAATTACCAGCCTTTAATGGCGCATCCTGAGCGTTATCCTTATTATCATAAAAATTACAGCGCTTACTACAGGATGAAAGAATTAGGTTTTTTGCTCCAGGTAAATCTTCTCTCGCTCACCGGCTATTATGGTAAGAATGTAGCAAAGGCTGCCAAGTACATTCTTGAAAACAACCTTGCTGATTTTGTGGGAACAGACCTCCATCACTTTACTCATCTACAGGTATTGACCGATACGAAGTCAATTAAAATTTTCGAAAAATATTTGGGAGATAAATTGTATAATGAGTTTAGCTAACTAAATCAATGAAACACTTACAAGCTTTAAATAAATATTTTTGGAAATACAAATGGTTGTTTTTGCTGGGGATGGTATTTATTGTATTGTCCAACTATTTTAGAATACTCACACCACAGGTAACCAAGTATGTGTTAAATACCGTAGAAGTAAGCTTAACTCATGAAGCAAAGCCCACGAAGGCTGTGACGCACTATGATCCCCTCGTGAAAGTATTTATTCAGCGATTGGATATTGATAATGCGTCTTATAAAGCAAAGATCCTTTATTCAGGAATTACGCTTTTGTTACTTGCTCTCATCAGTGGAACGTTTATGTTTTTGATGAGGCAAACCATTATTGTAATGAGCAGGCATATTGAGTTTGAGCAGAAGAATGAAATATTCAATCATTATCAGCAGTTAGATACGCATTTTTATAAAACGCACAACACCGGCGATCTGATGAGCCGGATTTCTGAAGACGTAAGCAGAGTGCGCATGTACACCGGCCCCGCTATCATGTACCTGATCAACCTGGCGGCCACTATTGGTTTTTCAGTTACTTATATGCTTAATGAAAATAAAGAGCTGACCTTGTATGTGCTTGCACCTTTGCCCATTCTGGCCTTTACTATTTATTACGTAAACACCATCATCAATCGTAAAGCGGATAAGATACAAGCCCTGTTGTCTGATCTTACTACCAACGCGCAGGAGTCTTATTCAGGAATAAGAGTTATCAAATCGTTTGGCCAGGAAAAAGCCATGCTTGGCTTTTTTGATAAGAACAGTGAAGAATATAGAAATCATTCTATTTCACTGGCTAAAACGGAGGCAATCTATTTCCCGTCTATGAGTTTAATGATCGGGCTGAGCACTTTACTTACTATTATGATTGGTGGTATATACGTTATTAATGGAAGCATTAGCGTAGGAGTAATTGGTGAATTTGTCATGTATGTATTACTGCTCACTTTTCCTGTCAGCGCTATAGGATGGACAGCGAGTATGATCCAGCGTGCAGCTACATCACAGAGGCGTATCAACGAATTTTTGCATACTACTCCTTCTATCCGGAATGAAAAGAATGCCAAAGAAATTATATTGAAGGGGAAGATTGAGTTTAAAAATGTAGATTTTACTTATCCGCACACCGGTATTCATGCTATAAAGGACTTTTCACTCAAAATCAATAAAGGAGATAAGATCGCTGTTATCGGAAAGACCGGCTCAGGAAAATCTACGATCGCTCAATTAATGCTTAGAATGTATAACCCTCAAAGCGGTACCATCTTTTATGATGATGCTAACATAAAAGATATAAACATAAAAAGTTTAAGAGCGCAGATAGGATATGTACCGCAGGATGTTTTTTTGTTTAGCGATTCGGTAGAAGGCAATATTGGCTTTTCAATGGATGAGGCAACCCGCGAACAGGTAGAACTTGCAGCAGCTAACGCAGCCGTGGCAAATGAAATAGACCGTTTTCCCGCTAAGTATAAAACATTGATAGGAGAGCGGGGAGTTACACTAAGCGGTGGGCAGAAACAAAGAATTTCCATTGCGCGTGCGCTGATCAAAGATCACGAGATCATTGTATTTGACGATTGCCTAAGCGCTGTAGATGCAAAAACTGAGAATGAAATTATTTCAAACTTATATCAATACCTCAATAAAAAAACTGCTATAATCATTACCCACAGAATCTTTTCATTGTTTAATTTTGATAAAATAATTGTACTAAAGGATGGCTCAATTGCTGAGCAGGGCACTCATCAATCTTTGCTTGAAGCGAATGGATTGTATGCGGAAATGTACCGCCAGCAACAGGAACAGGAACGAAAAATATACCAGTGATCTTTTGGTTGTATTTATTTTGTCAATTGAAAAACAATTTTATCTTTGTCACCTCTTAAAAAGTTTTATAATAAATTAAAAAATTCAAAAAAGTGGCGTACGAAAATAACGATAAAAAGATGGAAAGTGTTTACAGCCAGCGTATCAGGGCAGGTAAGCGCAGGACTTATTTCTTTGATGTAAGGGAAACACGTGGCAATGACTATTATTTAACCATTACCGAGAGCCGTAAAAAATTTAATGAAGACGGATACGACAGGCATAAGATTTTTTTATACAAAGAAGATTTTAATAAATTTTTAAAAGGGATGACAGAGGCGATAGATTTTGTGAAGACAGACCTGATGCCTGATTTTGACTTTGATGCTTTCAATCATGAAAATGCAGAGAATTATGAGGGGAATCCTGAAGAAAAAAAGATAGAAAATAGAGAAACAGCTTTGGATCAAAAAACGAATGAAGCTCCTGAAGATACTGAGATTGGAACTACGCCTGTTACAAACAGCGATTCGCCGGAAAATAAGCCGCAGGATGAACCTCCTGTTAATCCTACCCAGCATGAAGAGGTAGATAAGTGGTAAGAAAAGTTTTATTGAAACCTATAAAAAGATCCTCTCAAAAGCTGGGAGGATTTTTTTTATGTTTTTGCTTACCACTCACCATTGACCATTCTTTCATCCTCTCACCTTCTCGCCCTCTCACCCTCTCGCCAATTTTTTATACGCATTCATTAACCCATTGGTAGAAGAGTCATGTGATGTGATCTTATTTTTATTTTCCAACTCGGGTAATATTTTCTTTGCTAATTGTTTGCCCAGTTCTACTCCCCATTGATCAAAACTATAGATGTTCCAGATGACGCCTTGCACAAATATCTTATGCTCATACAATGCGATCATTTCACCTAAAGTAAAAGGGGTGATCTTAGTAATGAGAAATGAGTTGGTTGGCTTATTTCCTTCAAACTCTTTAAAAGGAATTAAATTTTCCGGAACATTTTCATCCTTTAATTCCTGTACTGTTTTTCCATTCATTAAAGCTTCTGTCTGTGCAAAGAAATTAGATAAAAGTATCCTGTGATGCTCCCCGATTGGGTTATGGCTTATGGCCGTGGCAATAAAATCACAAGGTATAAATGGAGTGCCCTGGTGCAGCAATTGGTAGAATGCGTGCTGCCCATTGGTTCCCGGCTCTCCCCATATTACCGGGCCGGTAGAGTAGGTAACCTTTTTCCCGTTTCGATCTACATGTTTACCATTGCTCTCCATATTCCCCTGTTGAAAGTAGGCTGGAAAGCGATGCAGGTATTGGTCGTACGGAAGTATTGCTTCTGATCGTGCTCCAAAAAAATTGATGTACCACAGGCTGATCAAACCCATTAATACAGGAATGTTTTTGTCAAAAGATTTTTCCCTGAAATGTTTATCTGTTTCATAGGCGCCTTTTAATAATTGTTCAAAATTTTCATATCCTATGGTTAGCGCAATGGATAAGCCAATCGCGCTCCAAAGGCTATAACGGCCTCCAACCCAATCCCAGAAAACAAACATATTGGCTTTATCAATCCCAAAATCTTCCACGCCTTCTTCATTGGTGCTTAATGCTACAAAATGTTGGGCAATTGCTTTTTTATCTTTTGCGCTTTTCAAAAACCAATCCCTGGCAGAATGAGCGTTGGTCATGGTTTCCTGGGTAGTAAATGTTTTGGAAGCAATCAAAAAAAGCGTTTCATCAGGGGTGATCTTTTTTAAAACTTCTGCAAGGTCAGTGCCATCAATATTGCTTACAAAATAAGGTTGAATATCTTTTTTCCAATAAGGTTTCAACGCTTCAGTTACCATTACCGGCCCGAGATCGCTGCCGCCAATTCCAATATTTACGATGTATCTTATTTTTTTGCCGCTGTAGCCCTTCCAATTACCCGTGTGAATTTTGCGGCAGAAATTTTTAATGTGCTCCAGTTCTTTTTTTACTTCCGGCATCACATCTTTTCCTTCTGAATAAACAGGTTTACCTGAAAAATTTCTCAGCGCGGTATGCAGTACGGAACGCCCTTCGGTTCCGTTGATCAATTCACCGGTAAACATGGCTTTGATCGCTTTTTGTAATTCACATTCATGGGCCAGTTCGAGCAGTAATTGCTTTGTTTGGTCAGTAATAATATTTTTTGAAAGGTCGCAAAGAATTTCCGGCAAAGCAAATGAATACTTTTTAAACCGGGTTGCGTCTTCTCTAAACAACTCTTTAAGATGGGTATGCTTCATTTCTTTATAATGACCTTGCAATTTTTTCCATGAAGCGGTTTTTGTGGGATTTACTTTTGGAAACATTTAACGGGGTTTTACTTTTTAACAACGGCAAAGTTAAAAAGTTAATATGATAAAGGTGCATCCGAAAGTTTTGCCCGGTTTATCTGACCGGGATTTTATAAAGCAATTTAAAAAGACATATACTATTTTAGCAAGGCTGATAAAATCTGATTAATGCTATTTTTTGTGATCTTATATTTTAAAAATTACCGTTCATCCTAAAATATTGTGTTATAGATATTTATTTAAGTACATTACTATGAATTTTAAATTATGCGTTGTAACTTTGCAAATGTTTTAAAGATTTGGGTGCTCTTAACATATCTTTTGTAACATTTCTTCCATTAAAACCATCTAATAATTAGTCTGATAACAATTAAATAAAAACAATGAGGCAACTTAAAATTGCTACGCAGATTACCAATCGTGATTCACAAGCGGTTGAAAAGTATCTGCAGGAAATTTCTAAAATTGGGATGATTACCCCGGAAGAGGAAACTATTTTAGCACAGAAAATCAAAATGGGCGACCAAAGGGCTTTAGAGCGCCTTACCACAGCCAATCTACGTTTCGTAGTTTCAGTTGCAAAACAGTATCAGCATCAGGGCTTATCATTGAGCGATTTGATCAACGAGGGCAACCTCGGCTTAATAAAAGCGGCACAACGCTTTGATGAAACCAAGGGTTTCAAATTTATTTCTTATGCCGTGTGGTGGATTCGCCAATCTATACTACAGGCGTTGGCAGAGCAGGGTAGGTTAGTCCGCCTGCCTCAAAACAAAATTGGCACTTACAACAAAGCGAATAAAGCTTATATGGCTTTTGAGCAGGAACATGAAAGGGAACCATCTACCGAAGAGCTTTCTGAAATACTTGAAATGAGTGAAACAGAGATCAATAACATTTTTCAAAGTAATACCAGGCACACTTCTTTGGATGCACCGGTACACGAAGCTGAGGATGTTGCCATGGGAGACCTGCTAAAAGGCGCAGGCGAAACTGATGAAGACGTGATGCATGATTCATTGAAGAATGAGATCCGCCGTGTATTGAAATCGCTCAGCCCGCGTGAAGCTGAAATCGTAAATGCTTATTTTGGCCTTGACGGTGAAAATGGAGTTACCATCGAGCAGATCGGCCAGAAATATGATTTAACCAAAGAACGTATTCGCCAGATTAAAGAAAGGGCGATCAAGCGTCTTCAGAAAGCACGTTATAGTAGCGCGCTTAAAGCGTATTTGGGTTAGGATTTTTTGAACAAATTAAAAAGCCGTTCTTTTGGGAGCGGCTTTTTTTGTTTTATTCAATTTTGCTGTAAGATTATCTTTTAAAAACTGTAGGAAGATTCTCTTCTCCTGCTGCAGGATGATTCCCGGTAAATTTCCGGGGCAATACTGTATCAGCTTTTGTGGGCGTACCATCTACTATATTTACTACTTCTCCCTGGATTTCACAAGAAGAGAACCACACGACTATAAGCAATACCAGACAAACTTTAATAAATTTCATTTTTATTTTTTATGAAGATTAGAAATTAGTTACGATTGACTTCACTCAACCTCAAATAGATATTTACCCTCTAAAATATTTTATTTGTTAGTAGGTAAAGCAGGAACAGAGATTTAAAGAATCAGAGATAATCGTATTCCTATAGCGCTAAAACTACCATTACCGGCATATCCGTCATATTTCAGGGTAGCATCAAGAGGTTTATCATTTTTGCTTTTAAAATTATACCCAATTTGTGGTGAATAGGAAAATTGAGTACTTCCTGCACCGCCTATCCTATTAATGCCTACTCCTAACTGTGCGCCAAGATGAAAATTATTTCCAACAAAATAGCGCCCACCTACTCTGACGGGTATCGTAGTATAGTTTTTATTTTTGTAGCCTACCCCCGCAGACTTTCCTGCATAGGTGACATAACCGATAGAAAAATCGCCGGTAAGATTTTCCTGGAAAAAATGTTGTACATCAGCACTTGCACCTACGCCTATGCCCCATCCACTGCTGGCATTCCCGGTGACGATTCCTAATTCAGGGCCAATACTAAATCTTGTTTTTCCTTCTCTTTGTGCTACCGCAATAGTTACCACTAATAAAGCGATAGTTGTCATCATAAAATTTTTTTTCATATCTGTATAAGTTGATTATGGCAAAAGTAGGTTGGTAAAGAATGAAAGCCAAAAATAAGTATCCCAAAGAAATACCTCCTGTGGTATATTAGTTTTTTGAAATAATGATTCCTTTAGATAATTCACAGGCGAAATCTTTTAGGAATTGAAAATTTTAAAATATTTTCTATGGTTCTATTGATGATTACTAATTCTGCATTGTGCATTTTACATCTACAAAATGGTTAATTTTGAAGATATTAAAAGATGATATTAAAGTAATTTATGGAGACAAAGACAGAACATGTACAGTGCTTAATAATTGGTTCAGGGCCGGCGGGCTATACTGCGGCTATTTATGCAGCAAGGGCGAATTTGAAACCGATCTTGTACCAGGGGCTTCAGCCCGGAGGACAGCTTACCATTACTACCGAAGTGGAAAATTATCCGGGATATCCCAATGGCATACAAGGCCCCGATATGATGATAGACTTTGAGAACCAGGCTAAAAGAATGGGCGCAGATATTCGCTATGGCCTGGCTACCCGGGTTGACTTTTCATCCCGTTCTTTAAAAGTATTGATTGATGAAGAAAATTGGATAAGCGCCGATGCTATTATATTGGCTACCGGAGCCAGCGCAAAATGGCTGGGGCTGGAGAGTGAAAAAAGACTAAACGGATACGGAGTAAGCGCTTGTGCAGTCTGTGATGGGTTTTTCTTCAAAGCGAAAGATGTATGTATAGTAGGCGCTGGAGATACTGCTGCGGAAGAAGCTTTGTATCTCAGCAAAATCTGCAATTTTGTTCACATGTTTGTGAGGCGGGATGAGATGCGGGCCAGCAAGGTCATGCAGCAAAGAGTGTTAGGTACAAAAAATATCAAAGTTTATTGGAATACCGAAGTGCAAGAGATATTAGGAGAAGAAAAAACAGAGTCTGTAAAAATTATTAATAATAAAACGGGGGAGACAAGTATCATTCCTGTCAGCGCTTATTTTGTAGCCATTGGCCATGAACCCAATTCGCAAATATTTAAAGGCTGGCTGGATATGGATGAAAGCGGTTATATAAAGACTTTACCGGGCACTACCAGGACAAATATCGAAGGTGTTTTTGCCGCCGGTGATTTGCAGGACAAGATCTATCGCCAGGCAGTAACAGCGGCTGGTTCAGGTTGTATGGCCGCATTGGATGCAGAAAGATTCCTAAGCATGATGGAGCATCCGGTACCTTCAGGTCATTTTGCTACACTTACCAAAGAGGATGAATAATCCATTTCTTTTTTAACCTCAACATTGTATAATGGTCACCGTACGGCTGCAGAATCTTTTTTTTAATGCCTATCATGGCATTCACGAAGAAGAAAAAATTTTAGGTAATGAGTACATAGTTAATGCCGCTTTTGAATTTCATGAAACAGATGATGTAATTATGCATATCAATGATACGGTCAATTATGAGGCTATTTACAATATTATCAAAGAACGAATGAACATCCCTACTCCCTTACTGGAGACTGTAGTGATGGAAACCGGTAATAAAATTCACCACGCTTTTCCTGGCCTTAAAAGAATTTCTATTTCTATAAAAAAAATGCATCCACCTATAGAAGGAATGCAGGGAGCTGCAGAAGTAAGCTGGCATAAAGAATTTTAAAATAAATTATCTTTTAACTCCTCAATTATGATCAACAAAAAACACTTAACCATTTTAATAGTTTTCTTCTGTTCTTTTGCAGGCGCACAAACAACTTCATCTGTTTATGATCATCATGAGCTTTTTGATCCTAATTTTTATCCATCTTCAGTAAACGAATATCGTGCAGCGGATGGACAGCCGGGCCCAAAATACTGGATCAATAAAGCAAGCTATAATATAGATGTGACCCTGGATGATCTCAGGGATGCCATTAAGGGAAGCGTTACTATTACCTACACCAATAATAGCCCTAATGCCTTACCTTTTTTGTGGCTTTACCTGGATCAAAATTTATTCAAATCCGATTCCCGCGGACAGGCAAAGATGCCGGCAACGAGGAGAAGCCGTTATGGCGATGTTAACTCTACCTTTGATGGCGGCTTTGATATTCAATCCGTGCAACTTTTATCAACTGTGAAGGGAAAAACATCTTCTGCTGATGTACCTCATCTTATTTCTGATACAAGAATGCAGATACGCCTTCCCAAACCGCTGGAACATGGTGAAAGCATTGAAATTAAAATTGCGTATTCTTTTTTAATTCCGCAGGAAGGCAGTGACCGCATGGGCATACAATCTACTCAAAATGGAAAGATATACGCTATAGCTCAATGGTATCCGCGTATGTGTGTGTATGATGATATTGAGGGATGGAATACTTTACCTTATCTGGGAGCAGGTGAATTTTATCTGGATTATGGCGATTATAATTATTCTATCACTGTGCCTGCGGATATGATTGTTGTGGGCTCGGGAGATCTTTTGAATCCAAATGAAGCGATGACTACAACAGAAATAAAAAGAATGGCACGTGCAAAAGAGAGCGACAAAACCGTAATGATACGCTCGGCAGATGAAGTAAGGCAATCCTCTTCCAGGCCGCAAAAAGGCAATATTACCTGGCGTTTCAAAATGCAAAACTCAAGAGATGTTTCATGGGCTGCTTCACGCGCATTTATCTGGGATGCCGCGCGGATAAATTTACCATCTGGGAAAAAGGGCCTTGCTATGAGCGCTTATCCCGTTGAGTCTGCTGGTAATAATGGATGGGAGCGCTCAACTGAATATACAAAAGCCTCTATTGAAGGCTATTCCAAAAGATGGTTTGAATATCCATATAACAATGCAGTAAATGTTGCCTGTAATGTGAATGGCATGGAATATCCTGGCATTGTATTTTGCAATGCTATTGCAAGAGGAGAAAGCCTTTGGGGAGTAACCGATCATGAATTCGGGCACACCTGGTTCCCGATGATTGTAGGAAGTAATGAAAGAAAATATGGATGGATGGATGAAGGCTTTAATACTTTTATTAATGGAATATCTACGGATGATTTTAATAACGGGGAGTATGCTAAAAAGGAAGGCAATACTACTTACACTTACCAAAACATGTTTAATCCCCGCACTGAAACGGTGATGAGCACTCCGGATGCTTTAGTGGAGCGCAATATAGGCACAGCATTGTATTCAAAACCGGGATATGCATTAGGCCTTTTAAGAAATGATATAATTGGCACTGACCGGTTTGATTATGCATTTAGGGAATACATAAAAAGATGGGCTTATAAGCATCCAACACCATGGGATTTTTTCAGGACGATGGAGAATGTATGTGGCGAAGACCTGGGCTGGTTTTGGGAAGGAATGTTTATTTATAATTACAGATTGGATCAGGCGATTTCTAATGTTACGTACATACAGGGCAATCCCGCTGCCGGCGCTTTGGTACAAATAGATAATCTTGATAAAATGGCTATGCCTGTTTATCTTAAATATGAGACCGTTACCGGGAAAACCCGAATGCTCAAAATTCCTGTTGAGGTATGGCAAAATGGAAATACATGGACACAAAAATTAAATACTACTGAAAAGCTGAAATCGGTGACCATAGACCCATATCATGTTTTTCCTGATGTCAACGACAGTAATAATACCTGGCAGGCTCCGGATTTATAGCTTGTAGAAAATAAGAAGCGCTGTCATCTTTTGCAAGAGATTATCAAACAGAAGTAATCCACCACACATTTCCAGCCGGATCGGTTATGCCACAGGTACGGCCGTAACTCTGGTCTGAAAGCTCCATAAGGCTGGTAGCTCCATTTTCCAATGCCGTGTGGTAGGTTTTGTCAGCATTATCAACATACACGAATAAATTAGCAGTTTGCTGTTTCCATTCGTCGGTTGCATCAGCCAACATAATGGTGCTTCCATCTATTTGTATTTCTGCATGCCTTATTTTTTGACCGTCGCGCAATTCACTATAACTTACCGTTGCGCCAAATACTTTTTTTGCAAAATCAATCAATTTGGATGCGTCATTGACGATAAGATAAGGCATTACTGCCTGATGCGTTTGGGGAATGTTCATTTAATAAAGATTTATAGTGAACGGATAAATTCAAAAATAATACCGAAAGTTATTCCGGTAATTTTATAAACTCTACAAAGTTACTTTTATAAAAATAACAAATTGGATGGTAGCCGGCGGCATAATTATTGGTTAGGTTGAAGAAACTTATCGAATAGTAATGAATAAATTATTTCTGTTGCTCGTTATTTTCTTATCGGCTGCATTGTTGACCAGTTGCAGTAAAAAAAGTCACCCATCACGCACGGCTGTTGATTCGGAAAAAAAATCTATAAAGACAGAGGCAGCTAAAACACCGGCTATAGCAAAGAAGGAGGTGAAGAAACCTCAGGCTGTATTTCCCAAAGTGATCACTGTAAATGACAGCGCAGCACGTAAAAGTGTAGATGGCAGAATGTATTACGATGTGATGGGCCACCGGTATTGGCGCAACAACAAAGATGGCAAATATTATCTGTTTAATAAATCAATGTACAGCAATCCGGACTTTAAAGCGCAGAATTAAGGACTGTCATAGGTTTTACAGGATCTGCTAAATTTTTATCTTTCTTTTTTTGAATATATTATCACTATTAAATAGTTCAAAGAAAAATATTGCACTACCTTTAACCGATTCTGGTGAAGGTTCTTCTCATTTCCTCAGATTGATATAATTCATTCCTACCTGATTTTTCAACAACAATTTAAAACCCGGAAAGCGTATATGGCAGAAACATGGAGTAAAAAAGAAAGAGAAAAGAAAAAAAAGCAAATTAAAAAAGAGAAGCAGGAAAGACGGCAGGAGCGTAAAGAAAATGGTAAGCTGGGGCATGATCCTGAAAGTATGTATGCTTACCTGGATGAGAATGGCAACCTATCATCAAAGCCGCCTGACCCAAAGAAAAAGATCGTGATCAATGTGGAAGATATTGAAATAGGCGTACCTAAACATATAGATAATCCGGAAGACCTGGTGCGCACTGGGACTGTTACTTTTTTTAATAATGATAAAGGATATGGTTTTATCAAAGACCAGGAAACACAGCAAAGCGTTTTTGTTCATATTAATTCACTGACAGAACCTGTTAAAGAAAATAACAAAGTTTCTTTTGAAGTAGAGATGGGGCCAAAGGGCGCTAACGCCATTAATGTGAAGCTAATTAAATAGGGACTGTCAACAACTAAAAATACTTACGGAGATAATCTTAGGAAACAATATGGGGGCCGTTAAGGCGTAACGACGCTAAGGGTTTTCTTTTGTGATCTGGTGTCTTGATGGCAAAAAATTGAGCATAGTGATCTCAAGGAAGAAGGCTGCCACGAGATTGATTGCTTTTTCTGGCCGCATGCTTCCTGAACACAAAGGTGTGATTATTCTAAACTAAAAATCGGAATACTCAACAGGCCTTAAAAAATTTATGTCGTGCTTTGATACGCTATTCAGGTATTCAGTCTCTCCCGACAACTTTTTCCATTCAGCATCGGCGCTAAATTGCTTCCAATGTTCATCGCGGTCGGCCTTATTATTAAAAGTGGTCATATACATAATATTAGGCATGCGGCATCCGGCTATTACATCTGCATAAAATACAGCATTGAAATTTAACCTGGAAAAAATATTGATCTCTCCTCCTTCATTAAACATTTTTATTTTTTTGTAATGAAGATTTTCGGTTGGATTTTCATAACTGCGCAATTCATAAATTCTTTCCGAAAGAGGAGAGGTTAGTGAAGGAGTTACAAAATTAGGCATGCCTGTAAAAGCTTTTAGCATAATGGTTTCAATGCGTTCATAAGGCGGTGTATTATAAGCGAGATTAAAGTAAGTAGCCCCATCAGACCTCAATTGCCTGTCTCTAAATAATTGCTCATCTAATGATGAAAGCTTTTCTAATGAAGAAGATGGAATGAAAACATAAATTCGTTTGTCCATAGCCGTATCATTATCAATCAATTTAAAAATTCCTACTTTTTTAATGCGGTTTCTATGTAAAGCAGGCAGAAAGGCATTTTTCAAATACTCTTCTGTCTTATTGATCTGATCCTGGTTTTTTAAATGATATACTTTTATCTGATAATAATCACTCTGGTTTCTTTTTCGGTTTTGTGCGTTCATGCTCATAAAACAAAGAGTGAAAAGTGTAATGCCTGAAATGGCGAGAATTATTTTTTTGTTTAACCGGATCATAAAATAAAGTTACTTTTTGTAAAAATAAATGTTTTCGTAATAGAAATACAAACACAATAATTGAATATAAAAGGATCGGGATTATTTGAGAGAAGAAGTAAACATTTTACTCATACCCTAAAATCCTTTTTGCATTGATTTCATCAACAGCTATTTGCTCTTTCAATTCATCAAGGCTATTCAACTTTAATTCTTTTCTCATGAATTGTTTAATATACACTCTGAGGTCACGACCATAAATGTCTTCATTAAAATCAAAAATATTTACTTCGATCATTTTTTTATTGTCGCCAATAGTAGGCCGCCAGCCGGTGCTCAGCATGCCGGAGTGATCGGATTCGGCGACAAAGCCTGCATTGGAGTTACCGTCACGTCTTATTGAAACACGTACAGCATAGATGCCATCTGCAGGGATTAACTTGTTTTCATTAGTAATTTGAAGGTTAGCGGTAGGATAACCCAATGTTCTTCCTAATTGGTTTCCTTTAATTACTTTTCCTTCAAAAAAATAATCATAGCCCAGGCATTCATTGGCTGTGGTTATATCTCCATCTTTCAGCGCCTGGCGTATTTTGGTAGAACTAATAATTACATGATGCAACACATGCTGTGGGATTTCTTTTACCTCGTAATTGAAAGTTTGCTGATACTTTTCCATCAATTTATAATCGCCGGCCCTGTTTTTTCCAAAGCGGTGGTCGTAACCTATGATGATTGTTTTTGGTTTAAACTTTGAAACGAGGAAATCAGCAATATATTCATCGGCAGATTGATTGGAAAATGCTACTGTAAAGGGTACGATCACCAAATGATCAATTCCCTGCTTATTTAAAAGCTCAATTTTTTCAGGAAGCGTATTTAATAATTGAATAGGTGGTTTATTATTTTGCTGATTTAATATCATACGTGGATGGGGATCAAAAGTAATGATCACCGTCTCGCCATTATTTATTTGCGCTTCTTTTTTTAGCTGGTTAATGATTTGCAGGTGGCCTGAATGAACGCCATCAAAAGTACCAATAGTAATGGCCGTATTTTTAAAAAAAGGTAAGTTATTTATATCGCGGTGCACCTGCATAGAAGGTGCAAAATTAAATTATTTATGAATGGATATTTGCAAATTAAAGAATAAGACATGCAGATGTTTTATTTTCGCAGCCAATAAAGTTGAACCATGTCTTTATATTCCAAACGCGGTGTTTCTGCACAGAAAGAAGAAGTGCATGCAGCAGTAAAAAACCTGGATCAGGGAATTTTTCCCAACGCCTTCTGCAAAATTTATCCTGATTACCTTGGCGGAGACAAAGATTTTGTAAATGTGATGCATGCCGATGGGGCAGGCACCAAGAGTATTCTGGCTTACCTGTATTGGAAAGAAACCGGAGATATTTCTGTATGGAAAGGAATAGCCCAGGATGCAGTGGTGATGAACCTTGACGATCTGTTATGCGTAGGTATTTATGATAATATCATTTTTAATTCTACCATTGACAGGAATAAAAATTTAATCCCCGGCGAAGTATTGGAGCAATTGATCAATGGTACCCAGGAATTTTTTGACCTGATGAAAACCTTCGGGATTAACATTCATTACCTCGGTGGAGAAACGGCCGACGTAGGAGATGTAGTGCGAACCATTGCTGTTAATGGCACCATGACGGCACGATGGCCTAAATCAAAAATTATTTCTAACGAAAAGATCAGGGCTGGGAATGTAATAGTCGGCCTTGCATCATTTGGGAAAGCTACTTATGAAAAGTGCTACAACAGCGGCATTGGAAGCAATGGCTTAACATCTGCCCGTCATGATATACTGGAGAAATACTATGCAGAAAATTATAAAGAAAGCTATGATAATTCTTTGAGTGATGATGTGATTTATATCGGGAATAATAGGATTAGCGAAAGTTCCGGTTTACTTTCTCCTACGCGCACTTTTGCGCCGCTGATCAGGAATGTGCTGAAAAATAATTTTGATAAAATAGACGGCCTTATACATTGCAGCGGCGGCGGGCAAACCAAATGCCTGAAATATATTCCGGGTAATGTGCGTGTGATAAAAGACAATTTATTTGATCCTCCTGAAATTTTTAAAAAGATACAGGAAGCCAGTAAAGCTGATGACCGGGAAATGTACCAGGTTTTTAATATGGGTTGCAGAATGGAAATTTATACTGATGAAACTTTTGCGGAAACCATCATTCAGCAGGCATCATTATTTGATATTGAAGCCAGGGTGATCGGCAGGGTAGAGGAGAGTAATGAAAAGGAATTATTGATAAAAGTGGGTGATGCTGATTTGATTTTTTAATAAGCCATATACATGCTTTGGAGGCAGAATTATTAAGTTGTATCTATGCTAATAGAGATATTATGTACAGCAAGCACATATTAATATCAGGAGCAGGAATAGCAGGAACGACCCTTGCATTTTGGCTAAGAAAGTATGGGTTTAATCCGACCATTATAGAATACGCACCTGAATTGCGAAAAGGCGGATATGCAATTGATTTTATGGGCGCAGGTTTTGATGTTGCCGAAAAAATGGGCATTATACCCGCTTTGCAAAAGGCTGATCTGAATATTTCCCGCATCTCATTTGTGGACAAGGATAATAAGGTAAAGGGTAGTATGAACTATCAAAAGATTAAGAAGGCGCTCAATAATCGGGCATTCACTTTACTTCGCAGTGATTTGGCAAAAGTTATATATCAGAACATTGGCAAAGAAACCGAAGTTATTTTTGGGGATACAATAAAAGACATTGAGCAGGATGATGAAAAAGTAATAGTAACGTTTAGAAGTGGTACGACACGTTCGTTTGATGTGCTTGTTGGTGCAGACGGATTACATTCCAATGTCAGGAATTTAGTTTTTGGCGAGGAAACCCAATTTGAAAAATATTACGGTTATTACACTTCTTCTTTTACAGTAGATAATTTTCCCAACGATGGAAGGGCATTTTCAATGTTTAACGTGCCCGGCAAACAGGTGGCTGTTTATTCACTTAATGCGGAAAAAACAGCAACATTTTTCATTTTCACATCGTCTGAAAAATTAATTTACAAGAACCACGACATAGAAACCCAAAAGCAAATTCTGAAGAATGAATTTATAAATCTTGGCTGGAAATGTGCCGGATTACTTTCAGGAATTGACGCGACATCAGATTTTTATTTTGATTCCATTAGTCAAATCAAGATAGAACATTGGAGTAAAGGAAGAATCACTTTGGTTGGTGACGCCTGCTGCTGCCCATCATTATTATCCGGTAAAGGTTCTACACTTGCAATGGTGGGCGCTTATATCCTTGCAGGAGAATTAAAGCTTGCCAATGGGAATTACAAAACTGCTTTTACAGAATATGAAAACATATTCAAACCCTTTATTGATAAGAAACAGAAGTCAGCACAGAGTTTCGCAAAATCTTTTGTGCCGAAAAGTAATTTTGGTATATGGCTGAGAAATCAGGCATTCAGGATAATGTCTTTCCCACTTTTTACTAAAATTTTATTCAGGCAGTTTAAAGACAAAGGACTAACTCTAAAGAATTACTGACACTCACAAAAGAAACATAACAAAAGTTTATTCTTTACTTTTGGCCACTAAAAATTTTTTTTAAAAATGATCATTGAACAAAACGGATTTATCCACCACGTCTTTTTTTGGTTAAAAAATGCAGACAACAAAGAAGATAAAAATTTGCTTATTGAAGGACTAAGAAAACTTGCTGCCACGCCCACTATTAAAGATTTCCATATTGGTATCCCTGCGGGCACTGACCGTGATGTGGTAGATAATTCTTATGCTGTTTCATGGATGGCATTGTTCAATAGCAAAGAGGATCATGATACCTATCAGTCGCATCCTGTTCATTTAAAGTTTATTGAAGATTGTTCTCATTTATGGCAGAGAGTAATAGTCTTTGATACCGTAAACACAAAAGCCTCCTGATAAATTTTTATATCGGCTAACCTTAAAGTGTTGATGACTTACCGCCTATTTCGTGTACGGCTTTATTAATAATTCTTTTTCTTTACAGTGCAGATCAGATGTATTGAAGTATGAGTCCATCCAATTTTTTTCCTTGCTGCCATGCAGGTAGAATATTTTCTTAGGCATATCGGGAGTTGCAGCCACAGGCTTTTGTGATCCCCTTTTATTGAGTGCATTGCGCCATTCAAAATGATCCACCAGCCGCATGGCTTCTATCGCGAAAACGGTAACTGCGTTCCTGTCGCGTATTTCAACCAGGTTATCGCCATTCTTCTGCTCAGGATCGAAAGCGAGATTACTACTGCCACAATATACCACAGGGTCATTTCCTTTAAAATCTACCACCACAAATTTGTGGTGAATACTGATACCGGGTATTTTAGATTCTTCATCAAACGGTTCAGGCAAAATATAATCACCCGGTTTTCCTGCTACTAAAATACCTTTCTTGCTATTGGGCTTATACAGCATTACCCCATTTTCTTTATCAGCAATTACATCGGTAACGCCATACGTGAAAATAGTTTCTGATTTTACCTGCTGGTGTAAAGCATCAAGAATACTGCTCTTGCTCCTATCGTTCATTACTGCGAAGAGTACATCGCTTTTTGCATCCGATATTTTCTTGCTTATCACGTCAAAAAGAGCTGTTGCCACTTCTTTACTATGCGGTGAAAAACGGATCGTTGTATTGGGTATGCCGCTTATATTTTCAAACCCGAATGACTTTGATTGGGTATCGCTTTTTTTAAACGCTTTCATCTTTGTGGATGTGTCACTATCGCTTGTTCCAAAACTTTCATTGAATACATCTTCATAAGCCTGTGCTACTTTGCTGTGCTTGTATATGATAACATGATTTGCGTTTATATAGAGGCCGTTGGTAGAAAAATTAGTAGAGCCTGTTAATACTTTTATGGGCTTTTTATATAATTTTTGTATCAATACCTTAGAGTGGCTTAAAGATAAATATTTGCCACGTACCAGGGCATTTTGATCAGAGCTTGTTTTTTTAAAGAGTGTTTCAAACATAGTTTCAAAAGCTGCGTCGCCGGTATGGCCGGTAGAATCATCAAGAATGATCCGAACCCTGTTTTCTTTTGCAAGAGTCAATAACCGGCTACAGATAGCTGGTTCATCAAGGTCAAATGCAAAAACATCCAGGCTCAGTTTTTTGTTATTGATGGTCTCATCCAACATATCTATTACGGCTACCCGCGCCTGCCATCCAAGCCATTGGTGTTGGTCTTCATAAGTATAGGACGCCAGTGAAGGATTTGACTTTTTATCTTTCTCAAGCAGGCCGGCTGTTTGCTTAATGTCAAAAATAAGATCTGTTTTGTTAGGCCTTATTTTATTGTTAAGACCGAAGTGTCTTGTATAGGCCTGCGATTCGATGAAGCCCCGCGTAAAGCCAATTTGAAAATTACCGACCTTGTAGGGACTCACTTCAATCACAATGCTTGCCGTTAATTCTTTATTAAGTGGTTGTAATTTATCATCAATAAGATAGCGGGGAGTTACTTCATATTTATAATCACCATAATTGTATTTGTTCAGGTTATGGTCTGTTTCGGGAACATGTACCCAGCTAAAACGCTGTAATGGCGCATAGTCCATCTTATATATATTCACCTTTTCAGGATTGATCTTGCTTGCTTTTATTACTTCAGGCGAATAAGAGATACGATTAAAGAGGTAATAAGCCCTTCGGTTTTCACCCGGTGGAGTAACCTTGATGCTAAAGCCTGAAAAATTTTCAAGGATCTTTTTATCGAGGTCAAAGCAGAGCAATGTCATGGCATCGCCTCTGTACGCTCTTACACTCACTCCATTTTTTTTAATGAACTTTTCCATATTCTTATTTTACTGAAATAAACTTTATTTAACCGGTATTTTTCTGAGCTGAGTGTTTTTCTTTTGGCAGAATGAAGTTAGTGAAACATATTTAAAATCGAATAAATCAATTTGCATCGTACATTGCGTGAGCATGAAATATTATATCATAGCCGGAGAAGCCTCCGGTGATCTGCATGGCAGCAACCTTATAAAAGAGCTCCGGCAACTGGATGCCCATGCTGACATCCATTGCTGGGGCGGAGATAAAATGCAGGCTACGGGAGCCACATTGGTAAAGCATTACAAGGATCTTGCTTTTATGGGTTTTATTGAGGTGGTAAAAAATCTTCCTGCTATTTTAAAGAACTTTAAGTTTTGCAAAACTGATATTACGGCTTATGATCCTGATGTAATTATTTTTATAGATTATCCCGGCTTTAATTTGCGTATGGCTAAATGGGCTAAAGAAAACAATTACAAAACTGTTTTTTATATTTCACCGCAGGTGTGGGCATGGAAGGAAAGCAGGGTAAAGAATATTAAGCGGTATATTGATAAGATGATCGTTATTCTTCCATTTGAAAAAGAATTTTATAAAAAATGGAATTATGAAGTGGAATATGTAGGGCATCCGTTGGTAGAGGTTATTGAAAAGTTTAAAAAAGATCATTCTGAAATACAAATTGTGCCCAATACGATTGCCCTGTTGCCAGGAAGTCGCAAGCAGGAGATACAAGCCAAACTTCCCGTGATGCTTAGCGTCTCAGAAAACTTTCCGGATCATTTATTTGTGATAGCCAAAGCGCCTTCTATCGAAGATGAATATTATGAATCTTTTATGAAAGATCATAAAAATGTAAGGTTGGTTGCTAACGGCACTTATTCGCTGTTAATGAAGTCTGAAGCGGCTTTGGTAACATCGGGTACTGCCACTTTAGAAACAGCATTGTTTGAAGTTCCTGAAATCGTTTGTTACAAAGCAGGAAATATTTCTTACCAGATTGCTAAACGGCTGGTGAAGTTAAAATTCATTTGCCTTGTCAACCTGATCATGAATAAAGAGGTTGTGAAAGAATTGATCCAGCACGATCTTACACCTGAAAAGATCACTCTTGAATTGAAAAAGATTTTATTTGACCCGCAAAAAAGAGATCAATTAAAAAAAGATTATTTGCAGTTAAAGCAATTACTTTCTGAAGGAGGCCATGCATCTGAAAATGCTGCAAAGAGCATTTATGATTTTGTAAAATAAAGCACAAGCGTTTTTGTAATTGTAATACTTTAGCATCCATTCTTCAATTTTATAATAGAAGAATGTAAACAAAAAGCGAACAGAGAATCATAATAATTCTTATTAATTATTTTTTTAACAAAATCATTTTAATGAAAAAAATTTTATTCTTTGGCTTATCAGTATTTATTTATGCAACGACATTTTCACAACAAATAACAACGGATAGCGATAACGCGGGCTTTAGCGAAAGAGATTACCTGGTAAAAACGATGGTAAAAATTGCGAAGCCTGTATTGACTGTATTAAGTAAAAACGAATTGAAAAAAAATATGCCGGTAGAATCTTCCGGTAAAGACAGGGAGAAATATTCTCATCTGGAAGCGTTTGGTCGCCTGCTTTCGGGCATAGCGCCCTGGCTGGAATTAGGGCCTGACAATACTCCTGAAGGAAAGCTGAGAAAAAAATATATTGATTTGGCCAGAGTTTGTTTACACAATGCTACCGATTCAACCGGTGAGGATTATATGAATTTTAGTTCCTATGGACAACCTGTTGTAGATGCTGCTTTTTTAGCACAGGCTTTGCTTCGTGCGCCTGAGCAATTGTGGAAACCATTAGATGCAACAACAAAAGCAAACATTATTGCAGCGCTTAAAAAATGTGATGAGATAAGCCATTTTCAAAACAACTGGATAATGTTTAGCGCCACCATTGAAGCGGCTTTATTAAAGTTCAGTGGCTCATTCCATCGCGAAGAAACAATTGGCTATATTGATAAATGTTTAAGTTTTTATAAAGGCGATGGAACTTATGGCGATGGAAAAAATTTTCACTGGGATTATTACAACAGCTTTGTAATGCAACCTATGTTGGTAGATGTTTTGAAAACCATCATGGAAGTGGATAGCGCTAATCACGTTACAGATACTGCAATGCAAAAAAAATATCAATTGGTGCTGAAACGTGCACAGCGTTATGCACAAATACAGGAAATGCTTATCTCACCCATGGGTACGTATCCTGTAATAGGACGGTCTTCTGCTTATCGTTTTGGCGCGTTTCAGTTGTTGTCGCAAATAGCATTGATGCAGAAACTCCCTTCGGAAATAAACCCCCAACAGGTGCGTGCAGCGCTTTATGCCGTCATCAGGCGGCAGGCGGAAGCGCCCGGTACTTTTGATAAAAACGGTTGGTTGCAAATTGGCGTTTATGGCCATCAGCCTGGTATGGGAGAAAGCTATATCTCTACCGGCAGTTTATATTTATGCTCAGAAGCTTTCCTGATGTTGGGTTTGCCGGCGACCGACGAATTTTGGCAAGGAAAAGATGAGGACTGGACTTCTAAGAAAATATGGAGTGGGAAGAATACAACCCGCGATCATTCTATAGATTATTGAAAAGTAAACAATAAGTTCAAAAACATACATTTGATTTTAAAAACAGTTATTATCATGCGATTGAAAACAAAATATATTGTACTACTCATTAGCGGATTTCTTTTATTAAATACTACTATTGCCCAGCAATATTGCCCGGTAATTCCATTACCACAGAAAGCTGAGTTTCAGAAAAGCTCTTTCTTCCTGAATCAATATACGCCTGTTCTGATCTCTGATGAAAGATTAAAAGGAGTTGCACATTATTTACAAAAAGAATTATTACGTAACTATGATATACCTCTTGTTCTCCAATCAACTTCAGCAAAACCTTCTATAAGGCTGAACTTAACAAAAGAAGGTAATAAGGAGGCGTACACATTACAAATGAACAATAAGGTTATTACTATTTCAGCATCCGGTACGGCAGGAGTCTTTTATGGCGTAATTTCTTTCTTGCAAATATTATCTCAGGGAAAGATTGAAACTGGCGCTATTGCTGCATCCTGCTGGAATATTACCGACGAGCCAGCATATAGCTGGCGTGGTTTCATGCTTGATGAATCAAGGTATTTCTTTGGTAAAGAAAAAGTAAAATCCATTTTAGATTGGATGGCTTTCTATAAGCTCAACCGGTTTCACTGGCATCTCACTGATGAGCCGGGATGGAGAATTGAGATCAAAAAATATCCTATGCTGGCGCTTGTTGGAGGTATTGGCAATCATGCTGACCCTTTTGCACCGGCAAAGTTTTATACACAGGAAGACATTAAAGAAATTGTAAGCTATGCAGCCGAAAGGCATATTGTTATTATTCCCGAAATAGATATGCCAGGCCACGCCACTGCCGCCAATCATGCTTATCCTGAGTTTAGTGGTGGCGGTTCTGAAAAATATCCTGATTTTACTTTTAATCCCGGTTATGAAAAGACCTATTCTTATCTTACCAATATTTTAAGAGAAACAAATGCTTTATTTCCCGGTGGTATGCTGCATTTGGGTGGTGATGAAGTAAGTTTCGGTAGTGAAAAATGGCTCACCAATGAAAATATAAAGAGGTTAATGAAAACCAATAACCTGCATTCTGCAAAGGATGTAGAAAAGTATTTTATGGAACGCATGGCAGATTCAGTGTATCAATTGAATGCAAAGTTATTGGCCTGGGATGAAGTGACAGATTTGGATTTATCAGCTACGAAGACGATTATATTCTGGTGGAGGCAGGAAAAGCCGCAGCAATTAAAAACTGCTTTGCAAAAGAAATACGACGTGGTGCTATGTCCACGCCTGCCTTTTTATTTTGATTTTGTGCAGGACAGTTCACACACAATGGGGCGGAAATGGAATGGAAAATTTAGTTCTCTTGAGGATGTATATGATTTTAAAGTATCCGGTTTGCCGGAAATACAACCTCAAAATGCCAAACAAATTCTGGGCATACAGGCCAATTTATGGACAGAAACCATACACACCGAACAGCGATTGGATACGATGCTTTTTCCAAGGATTGCTGCCCTATCGGAAGCCGCCTGGACTGTAGATAGTAAAAGAAATTTTGAAAGTTTCAGACAAAGGTTAGTTTCTCATTTTGCGCTGTATGAAAAGGCAGGAATATTATATTATAAGCCATTTTAGAAAGCAAGAGGTAAGATGCAAGAAGCAGGAAGCAAGAAACAAGAAACAATAATTCAATAAAAAATATAACCATGTTAAAAAAAAACATTCTCAATTTTATGCTTGCATTATGCATGAATATTATTTCAGCTAATGCACAATCTCCTTCCGTTACAGATCTTGCACCTACGCCACCTATGGGCTGGATGACCTGGAATTTCTTTGGTACGAATATTAATGAAAATATTATTCGTGAAATGGCTGACGCAATGGTGAATAATGGTATGGTAAAAGCAGGCTATGATCATATCATGATTGATGATGGCTGGCAGGGAGGAAGAGATAATAAAAACAATATGATCCCCGATCCCCAAAAATTTCCTTCAGGAATGAAAGCGCTTGCAGATTATGTTCATTCCAAAGGAATTAAATTGGGTATTTATTCAGATGCGGCGCAACTTACCTGTGCAGGTTATACAGCCAGCCTCGGCTTTGAGGAACAGGATGCCAAAACATTTGCATCATGGGGTATTGATTATTTGAAATATGATTATTGCCACGCGCCATCCGATTCCAATACGGCTAAGATCCGTTATAAAAAAATGGCTGACGCGCTCCGTAATAGTGGGAGGCCAATTGTGTTCAGTATTTGCGAATGGGGTGGAAGACAACCCTGGTTTTGGGCTGCTAATGCGGGCGGACAATTATGGCGCACCACCAGTGATATAAGAGATTCATGGAAAAGCCTGACTCACAATCTTGATATCAACGCTGAACTTGAAGCATCTGCCGGTCCCGGGCATTGGAATGACCCTGATATGCTTGTTGTTGGCTTGCGTGGCAGTAAAGGCCCGTCGAGCCACAAAGGAGGAACCGGCTGTAATGATATAGAATACCAGACTAACATGAGCCTTTGGTGCATTATGGCTTCTCCGTTAATTGCTACCAATGATGTGAGAAACATGGATGAAGCTACTAAACGTATTTTGTTGAATGATGAAGCCATTGCCATTGATCAGGATCCGTTAGGCAAGCAAGGTAAAAGGAAAATTGCCGACAGCGTATGGAATGTATTTGTAAAGCCTTTGCAAAATGGAGATTATGCGATTGCTATTTTAAACAGAAGTAATGCCACCCAAAAATCAGACATAGATTTTAATTCACTTGGTTTGGAAGGTAAATATGAGATCGAGGATGTATGGCAACATAAAGTGATAGGTAAAAAAGAAAAAAAATGGAAAGGTAACCTGCAAAGCCATGAGACCAGGTTATTCAGGTTGAAGAAAGTTTAATTTAATCTTACGTAACTATCATCTGTGCTAAATCATTTCCTTCAGCTTCTCAATCACAATATCTACTTCATCTTTGGTATTATATTTACTGAAAGAAAACCGTACGGTTACCTGGTTAGGATTGTGTGTGATGGCGCGGATTACATGGCTTCCTGCCTCTACACCGGAAGTACATGCGCTTCCACCACTGGCGCAAATGTTATGTATATCAAGATTGAAGAGAAGCATTTCTGATCTTTCTGTTTTAGGAAAAGCAACACTTAAAACGGTATAAAGTGAGTTACCATCAGGGTCTCCATTAAAATAAATTCCCGGAATACTTTTTAATAAACTCTCTTTCATGTAAACTCTCACTTCTTTAATATGCCGGCTGTCTGCTTCAAGATTTTCAATGGCCAACTCCAATGCCTTTGCAAAACCTACGATCCCGTAAATATTTTCAGTTCCTGCCCGCATACCACGCTCCTGGCTTCCGCCATTTATAAAAGGATGAATTTTTATATTTTCATTGATATATAAAATTCCTACTCCCTTTGGGCCATGAAACTTATGGCCCGCAGCATTGATAAAATGTACGGGAAGACTGCGCAAGTCAATGGGAAAATGGCCTACCGTCTGGACAGTATCTGCATTGAAAATGGCATTATATTTTTTACACAAATTTCCTACCCTTTCAATATCAGTTATAACGCCGATCTCATTATTGGCGTGCATTAAACTCACCAGGCATTTTTCCTTACTTTCTTTTAATAAGTTTTCAAGATCGTCATAATCAATATGCCCTGTGGGGAATACTTTTACATACGATAACTTCACTCCTTCATTTTTAGATAGGCGTTCTATGGAATGCAGTGTAGCGTGATGTTCCAGGGGCGAACTAATGATATGCCGGCATTGCAGGTCAAACACGGCAGCATTGATGGCTGTATTGGTACTTTCCGTACCGCCACTGGTAAAAAATATTTCTGCAGGATGTGCATTTAAAATTCTTGCTACTGATTTCCTTGCGTTTTCTATGGCCATTTTTGTTTCACGCCCGTAAGAATAAATAGAGGATGGATTGCCAAATTTTTCTGTGAAAAAAGGCATCATGGCTTCAAGAACTTCAGGCTCAAGCTGTGTAGTAGCAGCATTATCAAAATAAATTCTTTTCATGTTTTGATGTGGAAACAAAACTATTAATATAATAGGAGGGCAATAAAATCATTCAAGCTCTAAACTCTCTAAACCATCTAAACCATTATCTCTGCCTACATTACTTCATGAATATCCTTCATGATCTTTTTGGCTATATTCTCTGCTGTAGTTTCAAAATTACTTTCTGAATAAATTCTTATGATCGGTTCGGTATTACTCGTTCTTAGATGCACCCAGTCATTGCCGAATTCTATTTTTAAGCCATCCTCTGTATTGACAGGATTATTTTTATATTTTTCTTTTATCTTTTGAAAAATCCCATTGACATCTACGGTATTCTCAAGTGTTATTTTATTCTTTGAAATAAAATAATCAGGATAATTACCCCGTAATTGTTTGATACTTTTTTTGGAATGTGCCAGGTGGCTCAGGAACAAGCCAATGCCTATTAGCGCATCACGGCCATAATGAAAATCAGGAACGATGATTCCTCCATTTCCTTCGCCTCCTATTACAGCATTTACTTCTTTCATTTTATTCACCACGTTCACTTCGCCTACAGCAGATGGGAAATAGTCGCCTCCATGCTTATGCGTAATTTCTTTAAGCGATTTGGTGGATGACATATTGCTTACCGTATTTCCTTTTCTATGGGTAAGAATATAATCAGCCACTGCCACCAAGGTGTATTCTTCACCAAACATGCTTCCATCTTCGCATACAAAGCAAAGCCTGTCCACATCAGGATCTACGGCAATTCCTAAGGAAGCCTTTTGCTTCACGACTTCATTACTAAGGCCATTTAAATTTTTAGGAAGCGGTTCGGGATTATGTTCAAATTTACCATTCACTTCTTCATTTACTATGATAACATCCTTTACTCCAAGTGTTTTCAATAATGCCGGTACGTAAATGGCTCCGGAACTATTGATCCCATCAACTATTATTTTAAATTTTGCTTTTTTTATTGCTTCTATATCTACCAGGTCATACTTTGCAATAGCCTCAATATGCTTCTGCAAATAAGAATGATCTTCTTTATAAGAACCGGCTTTATCAACTGCTGCAAAATTGAAATCTTCACTCTCAGCAATGGAAAGCACTTTTTGCCCGGCCTCAGCATTGATAAATTCTCCATCGCTGTTAAGCAATTTCAAAGCATTCCATTCTTTAGGGTTATGGCTTGCGGTTAATATGATTCCGCCTGATGCCTGTTCTGCTTTTACAGCGATCTCAACGGTAGGGGTAGTAGTAATTCCAAGGTCAATTATATCGAAGCCATACGCCATAAGCGTGTTGGCGCACAGGTTGCTTACCATCCTGCCACTCATTCTTCCGTCGCGGCCAATGACAATTAATTTATTATCATTTTGGCTGCTTACAAAAGCTGCAAATGCTGCTGTAAATTTTACGATGTCCAGCGGGGTAAGGTTTTGCCCTGGTTTACCGCCTATCGTACCTCTTATTCCCGAAATACTTTTTATCAGTGCCACATTATAATTTTAAGAATAAAATAAGGATGCAAATTTAATTGATTTCTTATTTGTCTATATGATTTAAATTTCGTGGCTATATATGAATAAGCTGTTGTATTAATTTTACGTACTTTTCGGGTTTCAATTATTATAAATATTTTTTATGAAGTCAATTATTTCCGGCTTTTTATTTTTTTTATTCTTTCTGCAGGCCGTGTCAGCACAGGAATACAGGATAGGCTCGCCTGACGGGCATTTACAGGTACTGATAGCTAATGAAGGTTCACTGCATTTTTTAGTGCAAAAAGATGGGAGGATCATTATACCCTTGGCAGAGGTAGCTATGATATCTGGCAAACGTATATTTCCGGATGAAAAGGATAAAGTACATAAAACAGTAAAACAAAATATCAACACAATTATTCATCCGGCAGTAGCTATAAAAAATTCAACTATAAAAGATGAATACAATGAACTTACCTTAAAATATAAAGATCATTTTAATGTAGTATTCCGTGCATACAACGATGCGGTTGCTTATCATTTTGAAACCGGTTATCCTGACAGTATAACGGTCATGGGTGAACGTTGTAATATTTCATTCCCTGATGGCACGAACGCCTGGTTTGCCTATAACGACCGTTGGATGAATGGATATGAGCACATCTATCAGAAGCAATCTATTGATAGCCTTGGAAAAGATGAGACAGTTCAATTACCATTGTTATTGGAGCTGAAAGAAGGAGATAAAGTGTTGATCACTGAAAGCAATTTACAGGATTATCCCGGTATGTATTTTACGGGGAATAATGGGCGTACGCTGCAATCTGTTTTTCCGCCGGTTGTAAAAACAGAAAAGGTAAATGATCCTGCCCGGGGAAGCTGGGACAGGACTTTCCGCCCTGCAAGTGTTTATAACTATATAGCACACACGAAAGGTAGCCGTGCTTATCCCTGGCGCATCATTGCTTTGGCAGAGCGTGATGATCAGTTATTAAATAATGAGATCGTTTATAAATTAGCTGAACCTTCACGCATCAAAGATACGTTGTGGATAAAACCGGGGCAGGTGGCCTGGGATTGGTGGAATGACTGGAATATTACCGGTGTGGATTTCAGGGCAGGTGTAAATACCCAAACGTATAAATATTATATTGATTTTGCATCGCGCAATCACATCCCTTACATTATTATGGATGAAGGCTGGTACAAGCTGGGCAACATGATGGAGCGGGTACCTGAGGTAGATGTAAAAGCTATTGCAGACTATGGCAAACAAAAAAATGTAGGAGTAATGCTCTGGTGTGTTTGGCGCACTTTAGACAACCAAATGCAGGAGGCAATGGACTTGTTTGAACAGTGGGGCATCAAAGGCATCAAAGTGGATTTTATGGACCGAGATGACCAGGCCGTAGTGAACTTCTATTATCGCTGCGCCGCCATTGCTGCACAACATCATCTGATGGTAGATTATCATGGAGCGCATAAACCTGCGGGCATACAGCGCACTTATCCTAATGTGATCAACTTTGAAGGAGTGCCCGGACTGGAACAGGATAAATGGAGTGATAATATAGCGACGCCATGGATGGCGGTAACTCTGCCTTATACGCGTATGTTTGCCGGCCCGATGGATTATACGCCTGGCGCTATGCGCAATGCGCAACAAAAAGATTTTCGTTCTGTCAATGACAACCCGATGAGCCTGGGCACACGTTGCCAGCAACTGGCCATGTACGTGATCTTTGATGCGCCGCTGCAAATGCTTGCTGATAATCCTACGGCTTATGAAAAAGAAAAGGAATGCCTGGACTTTATAACAAGCGTACCTACTACCTGGGATGAAACCATTCCGCTTGATGGAAGAGTAGGAGAGTATGTGGCTATGGCCCGAAGGAAGGGGAGCGAATATTTTGCTGCGGCCATGACCAACTGGACGCCACGCGATATCACGCTTGATTTTTCTTTCCTTCCCGAAGGCAATTATCATATATCTGTCTTCCAGGATGGTATCAATGCAGACAGGAATGGCACGGATTATAAGAAGATAGAAAGAACCGTTACTAAAAATGATAAGATAAAAATTCATTTAGCGCCCGGTGGTGGATGGGCTGCGAGGATATATAGATAAAACTGATAGTCTGACGAGACTTTGGGATAAAAAGTCTTTGTTGGTCATGCTTTGTAATTTGCCATACACATTCCATACGCCGTTACCACTTAAAATTCATTCGCCGCAATGAAAAGGAATGGTGTCATTATAAAGAACATTTTTGTTTTTAACAACGGTAATATAAATTTCCTCACACCCTGTATTTTTAATACTGTACTCAAATTCTTTAATGGGATGAACGATGTTTGTATCAAGTATTAATTTAATCCCATTCTTAATTCTCACATTCAAACTATCTAAATTTCCGAATATATTAACCCTTGTATTATTGGAAGGCTTTAAAGCATCACCAGAACCAATTATAGTATTCCAAAGAGCAATGGTTTTATCATTTAAAACATCAAAAGAAGAAATAGTTCCATCGTCATATATCAAATAAGCAGCAACTTTTACGATAGCTTGATTTGTTGAATGCTTTGTAATGCTATCATTTAATTCATTAACTCTTAAACTTTCAGCACTATTTGGTTTGTGGCTACCTCTACAACCTAAGAGCAAAAAGATTACTGATAATATTATTATTGATACAAAAGTTCTCATAAAATTTTTTATTGAATAATAGGTAACCCTGTATTTATTTACAAACCCAAATAGATCATTATTTCGATTATCATCCGGTGATTTTGTTCACATACTTAGGCTTAAGCACCGTAAGTACCAAAATAATAGCAGCCAATACCACAATGCCCAGAACAGCAAAGTCTCTTCCCAAAGTGCCTGAATCAGCCGATGCACCTAACAGCCCGGTTATGAATGCTCCGGAAGATATCCCAACCAAATTCATTAATCCATAACCAGTAGCACGCTGGCGGGGTGTAGCAAACTGGCACAAAATAGGCATATTGTTTACATCAAAAATTCCAAAACCTAAACCAAAACCGATTGCGCCAATTATAATAGGCACAATACTTCCACCCAGTCCTATCAATAATAAAGAAGGAATAGTCAAGCCTAAACCAATAACTCCGGTATAGATCCTTCCCTTCAAATTGCGATGAACCCATCTGTCAGAAATGATTCCGCCGCCTATCACGCCCACCAGTGAAGAGAGAGATAGAGTGATTGTAGCAATTGGCCCGGCATAGTCCATATTAATATTCAGAGAGGTAGATATAAGCGTAGGCAGCCAGTTCTTAGCAGCCCATCCCGGAAAGCTTGGCGCTGCAAAATAAAACAGGATCACCCAGAACGTTACAGTTTTTAATAGAGAGCCCATACCTTTTAAGGCCGATCCAAACTCCTGTAAAAAAGTTTGATCCACGTGTTGTATGCCTTCATCATCACGTTTTTCTTTTAAGGAGAATATTAAGATCAGGCTGTAGGCAATACCCAAAAAACCAAATACATGAAAAGTAGTTTGCCATGAAAAATTGGTGGCGAAAATGGCCCCAAATCCACCGAAAGCCTGGCCCAGGTAAATTCCGGTCATGTGGATACCAACAGCCAAAGACCTGGTTTTTCCCTGGTGGTAATCGGCAATCATAGCCAGGCCTGCAGGCATATAAAACGCTTCACTTACACCCATGATACCCCGTAAAATATACAGGTGATCGAAATTGGTGGTGTATCCCATTAACATAGTAACGGCAGACCATACAAACAAGCTACCTATGATTAACCATTTCCTGTTTATTCTGTCAGCTATTAAGCCTGATACAGGGCTCATCAAAGCATATATCCACAGGAAGATAGCCATCAACCTGCCAAAGTTGGCAGCGCTTTCCAACTCTGCGAAGGTTGTCATCATAGATGGCTTCATGGTAGCAAGCATTTGGCGGTCCATATAATTCAAAAGCGCTACGCCCCACAAAAGCATAACAACTACCCAGGGATAAAACTTTTTATTCTTCATAATATTTATCTTTTAGAATTAATCCAGCACCGGATATAAGATGCCATTGTAAAAACATAATAACCGGTATCTATGGAATGGCAGTTTAATTATTTGGTTTTTATTATGACCTGCTGTTATCTAACAACTCTTACGGTTGTAATGGCTTTGCATTTTCCAAAATCCAATCTTTCGTTGCCGACCAAAACGCGATTTTCTTACGATTCCATGTATAGGTTACTGCTATGGAATCATTAAAACTGATGATAGCAGGATAAGAAAATTCTTCTTCTTCATCGCCATCTTCTATATCAATTTTTTTTGGCCATGTTTTTCCATTATCAAATGAAATAGCGAGCGCCAGTTTGCCCCGGGAACCCCAGTCTTTGGTAGTTGGATTATAGGCTAATATAAGTGTTCCACCTGGTAATTTGGCAACATCAATACCGCTGTTAGGATTAGGTAAAGAAGTCTTATAAACATGCGACCATGTTTTGCCATAATCTTTGGAATCTGCGCGGCATATTATTCCCGCTGAGCTTCTTAAAAGTGCATGTACTTCTCCCGGCGCAGATTCCCAAAGCGTAGGTTGTATGATTCCCTTACCTGCTATTTCTTTACGGTCAATCTGAATATAAGGTGTAGCCTGCCAGGTCTTGCCCTTGTCTTCGCTGCGATCGAAAAAAACATTCCACATACCTTGTTCATTGGATGCGCCTGCGAGCCATGTTCCATCCGATAAGACGATAACTTTATTACGGACAGGGCCGCGGCCACCGCGATCATCTTTTATCAGCTCTTTGGCTTCAGACCAGGTCTCACCTTCATCGTCAGAAGTCTTCACCCAGGTTTCCCATTGAGGAATTTGTTTTCCTACTTTAAAGAAAAGATATATTTTTCCTTCTGGCGACCGGAATAAAACAGGGTTCCAGTGAGGCGTATTGTTGATCTTTGCTACCTCAAATGTTTTGCCCCATGCTCCCGGTTTTCCTTTGGTCATCCAGATACCTACATCGTTATCTTTTTCTTTAGTACCGCCAAACCAGGCAGCGAGGAACTCTCCATTTTTTAAATGAACAATAGTGGAAGCATGGCATTCCGGATAGGGTTGGTCACCGAAAAGATATTCCTTAATTGGAAGAGAATCTTTTTCGCTAACAATGTTCCTTTTTTCTGACGAAAGAGAATTTGAAAAACAACCGGATTGCATAAAAAATACCAGAATTAAAAAGGAGGAGTATTTAAAGTTAAAAATACGCTTCATGTTGTTATTTATTTTTTTAAACAATATAAGTTCTGAAAAATAGGCTATTTTCTTAGCTTCAAAAATTTTTTGGCTACTTATGATAAGATGCTACAATTGATTGATAAGATTGGTTAACAGGCGCCCTTGTTAGTGGTTTACATTTGTAAAGAATGAACAAACAATTGATATTTTATTAGTATAATATTAATTAATGAGATTGGCAAAAACAAAATATCCTGATACTTTCAAAATAGACATCCGTCGGCTAAAAAAGCAACAAAGGCGTTTTAATGTGAGCAAGAGTTTTCCCGGTAAGCAGTTATCAGTCTCAATTTTAATTTTATTATTTATAAATACCAATGCTCAAAATAAAGGTGAAGCGTCTCCTCATTTTCAAATTATAAAATATAATAATCCAGGCGAAATAGTGGATCTGGGTGTGGGCCTGTGGGCGCAGCCTTTTCCGATGGATTTTGATGGAGATGGCAAAATGGATTTAGTGGTTTCCTGTTCAGGAGTTCCTTACAATGGTATTTATTTCTTTAAGAATCCTTCAGGAGATAAATTGCCCGTTTTTGAAAAGGGAATCAGGTTGGCAGAGGGATTAAGGAATGCACAAATTTCTTATATAAATGATTCTCCCCGGATAACAATCCCTGGCGCAATCATTAAAAATTTCTCTAAGTCTTTTGGTAAAGAAACAGGTTATTTATATAACGTTGATTCTGTTACCCATCACTTTAAAAAAATACGGGCTAACCAATGGAAGTTGGTTGATTATGATAATGATGGCGATGTTGATATGGTTGTAGGAATAGGCGACTGGAGTGAATATGGGTGGGATAATGCATTTAATTCTAAAGGAGTTTGGACAAACGGGCCATTACATGGATATATCTATTTGCTTGAAAACGACAATGGCCATTACATTAATAAAGGAAAAATAAAAACAGCAGATGGGTTCCCTGTTGATGTGTATGGAGCACCTTCTCCCAATTTTGCTGATTTTGATGGAGATGGCGACCTGGACCTGATATGTGGTGAGTTTATAGATAAGCTTACCTGGTTTGAAAATACAGGCAGCCGGGATAAACCGGTTTATACTAAAGGGCGTTATCTTACTAATAGTAGTGGCATCATCACCATGGACCTTTGTATGATCAATCCGGTGGCTGTTGATTGGGATGGAGATAGCGACATAGATTTAATAGTAGGCCAGGAAGATGGAAGAATTGCTTTTATAGAGAATACGGGTAAAGTAGAAAATCATATTCCCATATTTAAATCACCTGTTTTTTTTAAGCAGGAGGCCGATGACCTGAAATTTGGCGTATTGTCAACTCCCTTTGGTGTTGACTGGGATAATGATGGCAATGAAGATATTATATGCGGCAACTCTGCCGGAAATATTGCCTTCATAAAAAATCTTGGTGGCTACCCGCCCAAATGGGCTCCGCCTGAATTGCTGGAAGTACAGGGAAAGCCAATTCACATACAGGCAGGAAACAACGGATCTATACAAGGCCCTGCTGAAGCAAAATGGGGCTACACTACACTTTCTGTTGCTGATTGGGATGGTGACGGATTAAAAGATATAATCGCCAACTCAATATGGGGAAAGGTAGAATGGTATAAGAATACAGGGAGTAAAAATAATCCGAAGCTTTCGGGGCCTATGCCTGTAAAAGTAGATTGGCATGGTACAATTCCTAAACCTGAATGGAATTGGTGGAGTCCGCATAAAAATGAACTGGTTACTGAATGGCGCACCACGCCTTATGCAATAGATTGGAATAAGGATGGATTAATGGATTTGGTTACGCTTGATCATGAAGGGTATTTAAGTTTTTTTGAAAGATTCCAAAAAAGCAAAGAGCTTATGTTGAAGCCAGGTAAGAGGATATTTAAAGGAAGCGAAGCCTCAGGGTATGATACCAATAATATGATAACCGACAGCCTGGCTGGTGTCTTACGTTTGAACACGAAAGAATTTGGTGGAAGTGGCAGGAGGAAATTATGTTTTGCAGACTGGGATCAGGATGGAAAATCAGACTTACTTGTAAATAGCCAAAATGTTTCTTTTTTTAAAAATATGGGGGATGCGAGTGATTCTGTGATTTTTAAGGATGAAGGAATATTAGCGCAGGATAAACTGGCAGGCCATACCACAAGCCCTACCACAGTAGATTGGAATAAAGATGGAGTCCCTGATCTTCTGATAGGCGCAGAAGATGGACATTTCTATTATTTAATTAATCCCAAAACTAAATAACCATAAATTATAATGAAGGAAGGCAATTGTAAGAATGAATTTTTTTAAAGATGATTACCGACCGTAATTAACTATTGATTCAAGACCATCAAAAACAATATTATCAAATGAAAGAAAAAGCTCAAAAGGAGTTCATACCGGTTATGCTGACTCCCTTTAAAGACAATGGGGAAATTGATCTGAATGGTCTTACCCAGGTAACCGAATTATATCTGCAGGCAGGAGCCAAAGGGCTATTCGCCAATTGCCAGTCAAGCGAAATGTTCCAGTTAAGCGATGAAGAAAGGCTGCTGATTGTAAAGCATACTTTAAAGATTGCCAACGGAAAAGTGCCGGTGGTAGCAGTAGGGAATTTTGGAGCAACCATTGAAGGTCAGGCAGATTTTATTCATAAAATTTATGATACCGGCGTCAAAGCGGTTATTATAGTAACGGGCCTTGTTGCTGAGGAAAATGAAAGCAATGAAGTTTTTGACCAGAGAATATTTGAATTATTTAACCTGACCGGGAAAATACCTTTGGGATTTTATGAATGCCCGGAGCCTTATAAAAGAGTATTGACTGCAGAGCAACTTGAAAAGTTTGTAGCTACCGGCAGGGTCATTTATCATAAAGATACCTGCCTTGATATAGAATTGATCAGAGCTAAGCTAAAGGCAACAGAGGGATATGATTCTTTCGGCTTATACGATGCTTATGCAGTGAATGCGGTAGCTTCACTGGAAGCAGGCGCAGCAGGCCTTTCGTGCGTACAGGGTAACTTTTTTCCTGAGCTGATCGTATGGCTATGCAATCACTTTGATGATGAGAGTTCTATTGAACAGGTAAATAAAGTGCAGCAGTTTTTAACAGACCACATGGAAGTTATTCACTATGCTTATCCTGTGGTAGCAAAATATTATCTTCAAAAACGCGGATTGAATATTTCTACTTTTACCCGTACTTCTACCGATGCTTTTACATCCGCTGTTAAAAATAGTATAGATTGTCTTTTTGATAAATACCATCTTCTTAAAAAGGAGATTTCGCACCGGGTGAATGTATAATGACAGGGATACCATCGGCACTAAGTTTAGTTTGATATTTTTATTTTGTATTACAAGGTTACAAGGTTACAGCCAGTCTTTTTTTTATCTTCTGCTCAAATGAAAATAATACAATTAACCAGCGATAATTACGGCGCTATGAAATAATATAGCTGATCTCCTGTTTTGAGGCGTTATCATTTTTATTATGTGTTGTTTACCTGATTTGCTTTTTGTTCCAGAGGAACATTTGATGGGTAGAATTCCAGAAGAGATTGTAGTTCGTTCCAGAGGAACGATTGGTGCTATTGATTAAATTGCATAACAATAACAATAACATTTATTCCTTATGGCAAATAGTTATACACAGATCCATATTCAATTTGTATTTGCAGTAAAGTTCAGAGCAGCTCTTATTGGCAATGAATGGAAAGGGAGGTTGTTTCAATATATGACAGGCATTTTTCAGGAAAATAAACACAAAATGTTGCAAATAAATGGGATGCCCGATCATATCCATATTTTTATTGGAATGCGACCTCATCAATCTATATCGTCATTGATACAAAATGTAAAAACAGAAAGCAGCAAGTGGATCAAAGCGCAAAATTTATGCTCTTATCCTTTTGCATGGCAAGAGGGATATGGTGCATTCTCTTATGCAAAAAGTCAGGTAGATGATGTAATCCGTTATATTCAAAACCAGGAGATACACCATCGAAAAGAAACTTTTTTGGATGAATATAAAAAGTTTCTGATTGCATTCGGAATTGAATGGGATGAAAAATATATTTTTAAGGAGTTAGAATAGCATCATGCGTTCCTGGAACGTTTAGCTACAGGATATTGTATGATTTTCTACCCATCAGATGTTCCTAACGGAACAGGTGAGTTCAATAATACCTCAAAATAAGAATTAGCAGACAACATAACTCCATCAACCGCTATGCAAATGAATACAAACTCTCGCTGAAATTTTCAGTCATGAGGTATTCATGTTTATGAGTCAATGGCGTGACTCTATATCCCGGTGCATGTCTCACCCACTGGTATAAACAGTAAGTAGTTCGTATCTCACGAACCACGGTGTCGTGGTTACTAACATTAATATACTTTCATTTAACAAAGATCAAATATTCGAATCTAAATTTCATTGCTTAGCATCCAAATATAGTCTGCCTACTTGCCAAATGCAGTAAGCAACCGTTGAGGGGTAAGAATGATTATTTCTCCTTTATTATTTCTCCTTATGTAAAATCTTATGTAGCTTTCAACGCGAATTCCGCTTAAAGTTGCAGGTTGCCACTTTTTATAAACCCTCTCAATTTCTGTTTTTAGCATGTCTGAAAATTTGGTTGGTATGCCTGCCATTAGTTTCACTTCGCTTAAAATGCCTGTCCCGCTGACATGTGCCCAAAACACGTACGATGTATCGCTATCCGTTAGTTTTATACCAGAAACATTTTTTTTAATCTTTTCTTGTAAGTCATTTATATTTCCCGGATACTTTGCAGGAACGCCCACACCCGGCGGATTGAAAACAATATTGCTACCCCATGAATCACATTGTTGTTTAAATTCGTATCTTATTGAGTCTTCATAAATAATAGCGTTTAGCCATGCCCTTCCCCCTTTCATGCACTTTGGCGCCTGAGATATTTTGTCCATAATAAACCGTGGAACTATCGGAAATTTAAAATGCTTGTACCTTGTGGAAAACAAACAGACATCGCCCAAAAATCCTAAATCATAGGATTCACGTACTCTATATTTGATGTAAGGAATAGGGAATCCTCCCCGGGTGTACCTAACAGAATCATCGTTTCTTTCAAATAAGTAAACAGCAGCTACCGTGTCTCTAACGAATCCGATTCGCACTTCATGAATATCTGTATGGTGGGTGAAAAAAAAATTGTTTGAAGTATCAGTAAAAACATGACGAAATCTAAAAATTTCTTTATTTGAAGATTGGGTATGTGCATAAATCGCGAAACAGTTCAGCGAAATCAAAAGACAGAATTTTATTTTCATAACACGTAACATTATTTGCCCTGCACTAGCTCTGGAAATGGTTCTTGCGGACAAGAACCATGAGGAGTCACTATGCAAATGAATACAAACTCTCACTGAAATTTTCAGTCATGAGGTATTCACGTTTATAAGTCAATGGAGTGACCCCCATTACTTTTTTAAACTGCCTGTAAAAATTAGAAATGTTGTAGAACCCGCATTTATCGGCTATCTGGTCAATGGACATTTTATCTTCTATTAAAAAACGGCACGCATGGCTGATACGAATCTCCGTAAGAAAGTCATAATAGGTTTTATTGGTCATTAATTTAAAATAACGGCAGAATGAAGTAGTGGTTAGATTGGTAATGGCTGCGATGTGTTCCAAAGTGATGGGTTGAGAATAGTTAGCCATTGTATAGCTGCACACCACGTTTAACCTTTCTGTTTCGTATTTATCAGATTGATAAAAACTCTGTTCCCTGGTGATCTGGTAATAATCTTTTGTCTCTGATAAAATTTTAAGAATAGAAAGCAAGGAGATAAGGCGGTCGAGATTTTCAGCCTTGGAAGCTGCTTTAATTAATGGAATAAGTTTTTCACGGGTTTCATCCGTAATTACCATCCCTCTTTTTGCTTTTTCAAAGAGCAATGGAAGAAGGCGCGCTTCGGGTAATTGCAGCATATCGCTTCCCATGAAGTTCGGTGAAAAATGAAGAACTATGGCTTCAACACCATAGCCTTGATCGGAAGGATCCACTTCTTCCTGGCAATGCCATTTGTGCGGTAAATTCTCTCCCATAAATATGATCTCACCCGGAGAAAAGTTGCTGATATTATCGCCAATAAAACGTACACCTTCGCCCCTGATAAGATAATGTAATTCCAGTTCAGGATGATAATGCCACAACGATCCGAAGGAAGTATCATGGCGGATACTGAAGGAAGATTCTAATTGCAGGGGCACTTTATGGAAATGAAGTTTCATATCGCAGATTTAGGGTTATTGATTTGGTTGTTTAAAAATAAGAATAAAAAGCCATTTTTTTTAATCTTTTTTATTTGCAATAATTCTTAATTCAGCGAGCGCTTCTCTTGATGCATCTTTAAAAAATTTGGAATCATAACTATAAGTAATGAATCGCATCCCTTCCTTTACCCACTTATCTACATCTGCCATATTGGTAAGATGAATTCCCGGCGCTACATTATGTTTATTACATTGTTTTATAATTTCCCGGAATGCCTCTTCCATCCTCGGATGATGTAACTGGCCGGAGATGCCCATATCATGGCTAAGATCTGCCGGGCCTATCATCACTGCATCAACCCCTTTTGTGGCAACGATCTGTTCTACATTATTGACTCCTTCTTCACTTTCGATTTGTACAACAGTCACCAGTTCCCGGTTAGCCCATTCAGTATATTCTTTAATATTATGATCTCTGAATAAAGTAACTGTAGTGGAAATGCTTACTCCTCTTTTCCCCATAGGTGCATATTTGGTGCTTTCAATAATGTGCTGAGCTTCTGCCTGGGTTTTCACCTGTGGTAATATCAGGCCTTCTGCACCTATATCCAGCATCTGCGCCATCTGGTGATATAACTTATCAGGAACCCGCACGTACAAATCCATATCTTCATATTTCGATACCAATGAAAAGTTGCCTAAAGTTTCATAATCATAATCATTGTGTTCTGTATCGAGTATAATATAGTCCCAGCCTTCAGAAGCGCATAGCGGTACAGCCTGCGGAGATTTTAGTATCCGGAGCATGGTTCCAAAACAAATCTCTCCATTTTGTAACTTCCTTTTTACCCTGCTATTTTTTAAATTCATGATATCATTTTATATATTCTCAACATTTTAATATTGAGCCTAATCTGAAAAGAAGAATTTTTACCACGAAGGACACAAAGGCCACGAAGAAAAAATGCTTTACATTTTTTATTTATTCCAAAGGGATAAATCCTTAGTGTTCTTAGTGCCCTTTGTGGTCAATTCTTTTTTGATCTTCTGCTCCATACTTGTCTTTTAGACTTTTCATAGTGTATTTTAATATTCATATTCCTTATCACGACCACGTGGCGGCATATCCTGGTTACGCATAAGCCATACCTCTGCCACCTGCACTCCACGGCCATTTCCTCCAAGCCCGGGAGGTTTGCTCCATGTGAGTTTCAATTTGCCTGACCTGGTAGCTTCTGCAGGAATATCAAACTCCAATGGTTCGTAGTTCATATTTTTAGGCTGCATGGGTTGAATTTCAAATGAATCATTTGCCACCAATTTTATATTACATTTTGTCTCAGGCCCATAAACCAACCTGAGGCGATATCGTGCCTGTTTATCCAAATCAGGATAAAACATTTCCAGCGGATAGTTATGTAACGTTTCTGCATAGGTACATGATGATATGCGCGCTGAATGATCTTCTCTTACCTCCATACCTTTCATAGGAGCGTGTATAAATGCAGGATCTTCAGAATAAGCAGAACCTGCAACAAGATGAGGCTCTGCGCCCTGCTTCCCGAGATCATCATAAAAACCGCCTGGCCCGGGATTGGTCCAGTTTATCATTTTATTAATTTCTTTCAGGCGGCTGGCTTCATCGGGAATCTTAATAATTTGGGTAAAGCGTTTACGCATCCACGGTGCATTATTCAAAGGAAAATCAATCAGGTCAAGGTTGGCGCCACGGCGTACCGCTATTGCATCATACCTGGAAACACTTAACTGCATGTGAATACTTTGAAACAGCGCTTCTGCAAGCTCGAAAACACGGGCACGGGTATCAGATGCAGGAAGCAGATCCGGTTTGGCAAGCGCTGCTTCAGCTTTTTTTATTGCTGTTATACTTCCTATTATTGGCGCCTTTCGTAAATATTCCAAAGCAGTTTCTTCTTGTTCCGTTTCAGCTATAAGCCTGCTACGGTCTGTGGCATCATAATAGGCGCGATAAAGCGCTTGCTGAAAACGCCAGTTTTGCAACATAGCGGGAGTCGCCGCTTTTTCCATCTGTTGAAATTGCAGAAGTGTGGTTTGTACACCCTGATTATTCAATAAAGGGCCACGCCAATTCCGTTCCAGGCTTAACAGTCCTTGCGCAAAAGATTCTCCCATCCTGGTTCCTACAAAATACCGGCTATAATCACGAAGAATGTCAGTAACATTTTCATCAGGATCCCATCCCAAACTACTCCATACCATTTTGTTGACATCATCATTACAGCCTTCGGAATAGGTTAAAAATCCTGTTGCTGCAAAAGGTTGTATTCTTTTAAATATGATAGATTCGTCTATAGGGCGGGGATTGATCGGCTCACGGTTAAGCGTGGCTACATAAGCAAAGTCCCAATCAGGAACCGGGTATTGTGACCATGCCGAATGGGTAATATCAGGATAAAAACGCATTTTGTAACGCTTCGGAATTTTAGCCCTTAAGTCGTCAATACTTTCGCTTTGCTGAGGGCCAAACACAATACCTTCCAGCCAGTCAGGTTCTGTTTTCATTAAGCTGTAAAATTGGTCCATCCATGCTGCATTGAATCCTTGTGGAGACATCCACATAGTAGCGCCCGGATGTAACTTCTGCAACTGCCGGGTTTGTTTCTCCAACATAGGAAATAGATCTTTGGGAGCCGTATGCCCCGGATCGCCCCCGGGAACAAAAACTGCATCAACCTGTGGTAACTGGCTTAAAACATTACCCCAATCTTTTAATGCTTTCTCCACGGTAGCCTTATTACCATAATCTTTTTCCATGGCAGGATACCACACCCAACATTCAATCCCGTATTCTTTCGCCAGCCGCGACATCTCTATCATCATCTTCATGGGCGGTAATGGAAAATGGCGACTGTCCGGATCATCATCAGATACAGGAGGTATTAATTCTATAGCGTTAGTGCCAAATATAACCAGGTCACGAATGTATTGCTCCCACATTGGCACAGACCATCCATCATAGGAATTGGTCTTGGGGCGATATCCTAATTGATGGCCTCTGAGCGAATAGCGTGGTGAAGAAGACAGGTCAATAGGACCTGCAATAGAAACGGTATCTCTTGCATAGTCCATCATACGAAGTAATCTTCCGGCTCCGAAAAGTACACCTCTTGCATCATTGCCACAAACTATGATCAGGCCTGATTGGAGGCTGATAATGTGATAACCCTCTGCCTTATCATTTGCTGTGTTGTTAAGCTTTTCTGCAAGAGAAGGAAATGAGCGGATCAGTTCTGATCGTTGCCCCAATACAATTCCTTTTGCATTTGCCGGCAATTGATTCACAACTTGCCAACGAATACGGCTTCTCTTTTCAACTTCATCCAGCAACATATCCGAAGCTTTTAATTCCGGCCCGGTCATTCCGGAAGGTAGTATTAATACAGCATTGGAAAGATTGATAATGGCATTATCTGCAGGCCTGTTAGATGTAACTTTTCCTTCAGAGCGGGCTACCAGGAAACTGAAGCAGAAGAATGCAATTACTGTACAACAATATTTTACTTTCGTCATACTTTTTATTGTTGTAGTAAAAATAGTTTTCTTAAAGTAAAATAAATACCACGATCTTGGCTATTTAATCACCTTTTTTGCAGAAATTGTTTCAATCTTGCATTCAATTTCGTAAAGTTCTTTCTTCTTGAATCTTTTGCTTGAAGACCTTATATATGAGAGATGTAGGTTTAAGGTATCTTACGGAAATAGTAGATCATTAATAAATTTTGATTGATGAATAAAAACCAATGAAGATGTATTTTTATTGTAAATATCTGGACGGACTTTTCTTTGTAAAGCACTACTTATTCAACATAAGCCTTCGGTGATTATGACTAAAAGCTTTTTAAATCTCAACGGGAATAATACATGGATTACCAACAACTGTTTTGAGCCGGTCCTACTTTGGCAAGATGAATTTGCAGTCGTTAGCTAAAGATTTTAATTCGGTCACCGGATGGGAATAATTGCAGTGAACGTGGTTTAAAAACTTAACTTAGCGAACAATAATGCTAAACAAAATTGTAATTATAAATTCAGAATTATATGCTAAAGCCAGTATCTATATTGGCAGCAATTCATGTATTCAGATGGCTGCCGAAAACAATGTTGGCAAAAGTTCTTTTCTGAATACACTCAATTTTCTTTACATAACCGACAAAGACCAAATGCGATTTGAGGACGACAGAAAGTTGTCTGATTCAATGAAGCACTACTTTGACGGAACAAGCCAACATAGTTACATAATTTTTGAGATTTTCAAAAATGGCTATTATTGCATTTTAGTAAAAGCAACACCCGAAAACTCTATTGAATACTATAAAATAAGCGGAGAATACAAAGAGAACTTTTTTATTCAGACATCAGAAGGCGGTTTTAAAGCCAAGAAATGGGAAAAGGTTTTACAAGAACTCACAACCAACAATCCAACCGACCCGCCTGTTTTACTAAAAACCGAAGACCTTTACAATCTTGTTTACAATTCGGACAAAAACAGAAATCCTGTTGTATGGATTAAAAGAGATGTAAAAAGAAAAGGCAGAGCATTTTCTAATAGTTTTACGGACATTTACAAGCATCTTATAAAAACAAGCGACATAAATGAAAAATCGTTTAAAAACGCTTTGCTTATTGCTGATAGCAAGCAAGATGTTTCCTTGAATGTGTTTACAACATCGAGTTTTGACAAAATAAATGACTTTGAAAAAAAGAAAGCACATTTAAATAATCTTACAGCTGTAAAACTTGATTTTGAAAAATTGAAACTTCTGAATGATACATTTATAAGTGAAGAAATAATTTTAGGAAAACTAAAAAACACGTTCTTCAAAAAATTTGATACTGTTGAGAAAGATTTATCAGAAAAAACAAAAGATGACAGTTTACTTTCTATTTCAATCCGAACTCTTGAAACCAAAATTGAAGTAACACTCAAAAAAGAAAGAGATGATTTGATTACTGAAAAAGCAGATTACAATGCTCAAATAAAGAAAGTAGAAGAAGCAATTGAAGAAATCAAAAAGCAATTAAAAGAAATTGAAGATTACGAGCCAACAGCCGACAATCTAATGTTTCAGGGTTTAATCACGAAAGCAGAAACCGAAGACAAAAAACGAAAGGAACTTGAGGCACAACTAACGCAGTTAGAAAGAAGTAAGTTTACATTTGCAGATGTAGAAAAAGCAATTAGAGATTTAGAAAACGATATTAAGAACAAGGAAAAATCAATAACGCAATACGACAATTTGCTTTTTCAAAACATTTCAAATGACCCTGAAATAATTCGTAAGGCATATTCGTATTTGAACAGCGATGTTGCCAATCTTGACAAATCTAAAATCAAAAAAGAAATCAGCAGAGCCGATTTGCCTTTAACTTTCTTTGACGGGAAAATTGATGTCAGCGAAATCGAAATAAAATCTTTGCCGACAATAAAAGAGTTACAGGATGATGTTGAAGTTAAAAAGAAAGAATTATCAGAAAAGAATATTCAGTTAAACGCAATTAGAAATCAAAATACGTTACAAAGTGAGATTAACGAACTTAAAAAATCAATTTCAGCAACAAACGCTTTGATTGAAAAAATCAAAAATAAACCGACACTACTCAAAACTAAATCGGATAATGAAACATTGATAAACGAAACGCTAAAAAAATCTGTTTCCGACACACAAGGAAAAATTGACAGCAAAGATGCTGATATTAATAAGGAGAAAGATATATTAGAATTAAAGAGAAATGAGAAAAAACAATACGAAGCAGACCTTAGAAAATTCAAAAACCAATATTCGTATTTTCAGGAGCGGCAAGACATTTATGAAATTGAAGAAATAATAGACGAACCTTTTGAAAGAATACACGATAAATTTTCAAAAATCTATGAGAGTTTTAGAATAACGAGAGAAAACCGAAAGGATTTAAAAGACATCATTAACCGAAAGCTAAACAAAGACATTCAAGACATACAGGAATTTATCCGACAAGTTGAGGAAGAAATAAACAACATTCCTCAAATGGATAAAGTAATAAGCAATTTGTTAGATACGCTTTCGTATGAAATCGGAAGTCCGACATTTTCATTTCTTACAGCTTTCAACGATTTCAAAACCTTTGTTTACAAAAGTTACAATACAAAATTAGCAGAATATCCCGTTTCCAACATTCAAAACGTGAAAGTAAAGATTCAGGAAACGGAGGAATTAATTGAAGATTTGAAGAAAATATCTACACTGAAATTCTCAGATGGATTAGATTTTGATAATTCCTATAATGAAAGTAAAAAAGCACTTGAACGCCAACTATCAGAAAGTAAAGGCAAGCCGATTACAATTTACAACTTGTTTGTAATTAAGGTGGAGATAACAAAAGTAACAGGTGAAACCGAAGAAATAGATTTATCAAAACAAGTTCAGTCAAGAGGAACAAATATTGTTTTGAAACTTTACCTTTTTCTAAACATTTTAAAAGATTTGGTTCATTCTGAACCTGAAAATAAAATTGCGATTTACGTTGATGAATTAGATGCAATCGGACAAAAGAATGTGAAACATTTAGTCCGTTTCTGTAAAGACAATCATTTTGTCCCGATTTTTGCAGCACCAAGAAAAGTAGAAGGCATTCAGAAGTAGTAAATGTTGCAAATGCAAAATTAAAAGAACAACAAGAATCAAACTAATGTCAGAATCTTAAAACATAGGAATATAAAAAGCACTTGGATTTAAAATCAAAGCATTGTAATTCTTTATATACAACACGCCACAGGAAGATATAAAAGTAAATGTGGCCATAAAAGACAAAACGATATGACTGATACAAAAAGTAATGTCTGAATTGTTTGGTGTGCAAATTGCTGCAATAAGTAAGCATTTAAAAAACATTTTTCAAGAGGGAGAACTTGAAGAAAAAGTGGTTGTTTTCATTTTGGAAATAACCACTCAACACGACGCTATTGCAGATAAGATGCAAAATAAAGAATCCAAAATCAAAATCCTTCCATCAACGCGCCCATCTTTTTATACTTTTTATACCGCTCTCCATAAATTGCAACTTTTTCCGGGTCAGGATGATATTTTAGATCAAAACCTTGCCCCATAGCGGCCATAGCATCTTCTACATTTTTATAGATGCCTGCTGCGGTGGCTGCAAACATGGCTGCTCCTAAGGCGCAGGTTTGTTCAGAGCGGTTGATCCTTATCGGCATATTTACTATATCCGCCATCATTTGCATGATAAACGGAGATTTTCTTGCAATACCTCCAATACCTATCAATCCTTTTACCGGTACGCCCTGCTCAATGAACCGTTCTACAATTGCCCTGCTGCCAAAGCAGGTAGCTTCTGCCAGTGAATAAAATATGCGAGATGCATCGCTGCCAAGATCTAAACCGGTAATGGCGCCTTTTACAAAAGCGTTTGCATCAGGAGTGCGCCTGCCATTGAACCAATCTATGCTGAGCTCGTTATCAGGCTTCAATTCCAATTGGGATGCCTGCTTGCTTAGCTCAGGTATAATTTTATTAATGGTATCATCTATTAAACCATCGTTGGAAAATGAAGCATCTTTTAAAATATGTTTTAAAGGCCATGAAAGAATTTCTTTGAACCATGCATATACATCGCCAAAGGCGGACTGGCCTGCTTCCATGCCTATCATGCCAGGAATAATAGATCCATTTACAAGGCCGCAAATACCGGAAACAAATTTTCCTTTCATTTCACTTGTGGGAGCCACCAGCATGTCGCAGGTGGAAGTGCCCATTACTTTGCTCAAATGATAAGGCTCTATTTGTCCGCCAACTGCTCCCATGTGCGCATCAATAGCGCCAATTCCTACAATTACATCTTCACTTAAATTTAATTTTTCTGCCCATTCTTTACAAAGTTTTCCTGCGGACTGGTTAGCAGTATAAGTTTGCTGGTAAAGCCGGGAAGCAAAACCAGAAAGTAAGGGGTCTAAAGAGGAAAAGAAATCATCCGGCGGTAAGCCTTCCCATTCTTCTGACCAAAGCCCTTTGTGGCCTGCCGTACAAACATTTCTCTTCATTTCAGAAATATGTTTACCTCCTGTAAGAAGAAAAGGCATCCAGTCTGCATGTTCTACCCATGAATAGCAGGCGTCTCTTATTGCTTTATTTTTTCTTAGTACATGAAGTAATTTGCTCCAAAACCATTCTGATGAATAAATGCCGCCAACGTATTTGAGAAAATCTATGTCAAACAATTTTGCATGAGCATTTATCTCGTTCATTTCATTCATAGAAGAATGATCTTTCCATAAGATGAACATGGCATCAGGATCATTTGCAAATGCAGGAAGCAGCGCCAGCGGCGTTCCTGATTCATCCACAGCAACAGGAGTAGATCCTGTGGTGTCAATGGAAATTGCTTTGATGTTAGTTCTCACTGATTCTCCGGCCTTTCTAAGAGCATCCTTAATTATCGCTTCAAGCCCTTCAGTAAAATCAAGAGGATGCTGGCGAAATTGATTGTTAGATGCATCGCAATACAGCCCTTCTTTCCATCTGGGATAAGCAAACTGTGAAGAGGCCGCCTCATTTCCATTAGCTGCATCTACAATGATACACCGCACTGAATCAGTACCATAATCAATGCCGATGCAATAGTTATTCTGCTTCATTTTTTAAAAGATTTTTATTACATATACGGTTATTATTGGTCTGTAGTTAGCAAGGGACAAATTAGTGAATTGAGTTTTAAAAAATGAAAGGTTTTCTTTTTTCTTTCCGTGCAAATAATTTGAATTGACACTGTATAAATTATTTCGCAGAAATAATTCTTAGTGCTCTTAATGTTCTTGGTGGTCAGTTTTTTTCTTTTGCTTTGCAAAAGTTTTTTAACCACAAAAACACAAAGAGCACAAAGGAAAAATGCTTCGCATTCTTAGTCCCTGTCACGCCGTTACCCTGTGCCCTTTAAGTGCATAGTACAAAATGAATATAAATAAAGGTATGGGTACAAGAAATCCTGTTGCCATACCATACGTATCGGCTACTGCACCCATTATAGGCGGAAACACTGCCCCACCGGCAACCGCCATCACCAGGAAAGATGCGCCTTCTTTGGTATGCTTTCCGAGGGATCTGATAGCCAGTGCAAAAATGGTGGGAAACATGATAGACATGAAAAAGAAAACGCCGTAAAGAGCAATCAGTGAAACCCATCCAAATTCAAACGATACAATAGGCAAAAGAATACAAACGGCAAGTGTGTAAAGAGCAAGCATTTTTGTAGGCTTAAAATACTTCATCATAGCGCTGCCCGAAAAACGCCCGATCATAAATAACAAAAAACCGAGTGATAAGAAATAAGGCGCATACTCCACATCAAAGCGGGGATGCATGTCATGGTCGGTAACGAAATTGATCAGGTAACTAAAGACCCCGGTTTGTGCAGCCACGTAACAAGCCTGTGCAGCAAAGCCCAGCACAAAATGCCGGTTCTTCCATAATGGTTTTGGTGATATATATCCCGGGTTGGCAACACCTGTTACTATACCCGTTTCTGAAGTTTCTGTTACGATAGCGCCATGTGCCGCATTTTCATCTTCTTCTGTTATCTCAGGCAATTTTATCCGCATAAAAATAAATGCAATGGCTAAAACAACCAGCCCGATTATGGCAAAAGGCAGAATAATTGAAATCATTTTTTCACCTTCTACATGGCTTTGATTACCATAAATATACAAGGCGATCAAAGGCCCGATAACCCATGCCAGCCCGTTAAAGGATTGGGCAAAGTTAATTCGCCGCTCTGCTGTTTCAGGAGGGCCGAGCTTTGTGGTGTATGGATTGGCGGCTGTTTCAAGCGTTGCAAGCCCTGCGCCAATGATCAGCAGGCAAAGCAAAAACAAAATGAAAGACTGAAAAGTGGCGGTTCCCGCAGCAATCAGCGCCCCGCCTGCAAAGAGGCAAAGCCCTAAAATAATTCCTTTCTTATACCCGTATTTTTTCATAAATATCCCCGCAGGTATCGCCATTCCAAAATAAGCGCCATACAGTGAAAACTGGATAAAGCTGGATTCCCATTTTTCCAGATGCAGCATCATCTGAAAATTTTTATCCAGCGTGTCGAGCATGCCGTGCGCTATTCCCCATAGAAAAAATAAGGCGCTGATAGCGGCAAACGGGGCAAAATAGTTAATGCCGTCTTTTACAAAGAGTGATGGTCTTTTATTTTTCATTTTGCAGATACTTTTTTATTTATAAAGAGGTCCGTAATTATTACATGCACGGTAATCAGCGCCTTCGGGGTCAGAACCAAAGGCATTCCATGCAGAGGGGCGGAATATTCTTTCTTCTTCTACATTGTGCATACAAACGGGTACGCGTAGCATGGAAGCAAGTGAGATGAGATCGTGGCCGATATGCCCATAGCTGATCGCCCCATGATTAGCGCCCCAATGAGCCATCACATTATATACATCTGTAAAAGCTCCTTTGCCAGTGAGTTTTGGTACGAACCATGTAGTCGGCCAACTCTTGTCAGTTCTTTCATCTAATATCCGATGTACATTTTCAGGCAGGCCAATAGTTTCTCCTTCTGCAATTTGCAATACCGGGCCGATACCTTTTACAAGATTCAGCCGGCACATAGTTACCGGCATTCCTCCTTTGGTAACAAATTTTGAAGAATATCCGCCGCCGCGAAAATATCCATTATTGGCGGAATACCATGTGGTAGCCTTTAAACAATCATTTGCTTCCTGCTCGCTAATTTCCCAGAAAGGTTTCATAACGGGTTTACCGTCTTTTGATTGTTGCCCGGAACCGTCCAAAGTTGCAGAGCCTGAATTGATGAGATGAATGAAACCATTTGCGGCTGCGCCATCCGGCTTCCACTTAGCTACGCGCTCTACTGCATCAGGGCTCCAATAGGTTCTAACGTCTGCAAATATTTGAGCGGTATTGGTAAGTAAATAATTAAAGAGCATGGATATTCCGTTCAATGAATCATTTTCTGTTGCCACGATATAAGGCGCACGGATGCCGTTCCAGTCAAAGGAAGAATTGAGTATCGCTTCAGAAAAATCTCCGTTGGGTAAAAAGTCTGTCCATTGCCTTTGCCCCTGGAAGCCTGCTACAATTGCATTGTGGCCTTGTGCTTCTTCATCAAATCCCTTTTGTTTTAAATGTGCATTGCCGGTCATCAGATCACGAATGATCAAGGTCATCTTAATTACAAATTCCCAATCCTTATCTTTTTGTTCTCTTGAAAATTGTTTTTCAACGGGATTAAAATCTTCTCCTTCTTTACAATTCTTTTTTACCCATGACAATGCTTTTTCAAATTCTTCTTCATTGTAAATTTTCTTCTCAATACGCCTTAATATTTCCGTTGAATCTACATACTCATTTCTCATTCCTAAAAATTCCTGAAATACGCATGGAGTTATCATTGAGCCTGCAATACCCATGGATACAGAGCCTATAGACAAATAAGATTTTCCGCGCATGATGGCTACTGCAAGGCCTGCTTTTGCAAAGCTTAACAAACGATCCCTTACATCAGCAGGTATATTTTCATCGCCAAGATCCTGAACATCTCTGCCATAAATACCAAATGCGGGTAATCCCATTTGATTGTGTGCAGCTAAAGTAGCGGCGAGATAAACAGCGCCGGGCCGCTCTGTGCCATTGAAGCCCCATATTGCTTTTGGTAAAACAGGATTCATATCCATAGTTTCACTTCCGTAACACCAGCACGGAGTAACTGAAAGAGAGACTCCTACATGGTTGGCTTCAAATTTTTGTGCGCATAAGGAAGCCTCGTGCACACCGCCAATGCAGGTATCAGCAATCACACACTCCACAGGAGATCCATCAGGATACTTTAATTCTGACCTGTATAAGGCAGCTACGTTTTGCGCCATTGACATTGTTGTTTTTTCAAGAGATTCTCTTACTCCTCCCATACGCCCGTCAATGATAGGCCTTATACCAATCCTGGGATAATTAGTTTGTTCTTTCATGCGATGATTTATTTTAGTTTAAAATTGTTTTTGAATTTCTTCCAGTGATACTCCAAATAGTTCTTGAGCAATAGCATCCAGCTTTTCCGTATTGCCTGTAAAATGAAATACAGTGTGCTGGTGTGACAGCGATTGACCTGGTTTTAAAAATGCAGCAGGAGATACACTTTCTATTTCGTAAAAAGGTCCCATTTGTGTTCCATCGGTCAAAGGCCCGTCATTATAGGCGTTCACAGCATCTCCTGAAAAAGGTGGCTTGTTCGTATTCCATTCCTGGTTTAAATATTGAGCAGATGAATCTAAATCAAACATAATAACGGTAAGTACTTTGTGTTCAGGATCATAGCTGCCTGCAAGAGGCTTTGCATAGGCAGGTTTAATTCCTAATTTTCCCCTGCTCTTTCCATCAGCTTTAAAGAATAGCATATCATCACTATGTTTTAACCGGTCAGGTGAGATTTCTCCAAAGTAATTAGTGGTGGCTATTTTACCGAATGGCTGCGCTGATTGTTTAAAAGGAACAATAATTACTGTAGAGGGAGAGGGGCTGAACATATCCAGCATCCAGATGCAAGGCATGCCTGTAGTTTCGTTCCAGGCATTTTGGCCTTTATTCGTAATAGTATTATTAGTTTGATAGGCTACTGCTTTTACGGATGTGTCCAGGTTAACCCCTGTTTGTTTGGCAATGTCTTCCTTATTGAGAATGGATACCGAACGTTCTACTGACGCGTCAATCTCAGTTCCTTTATAGTTGAGCAGGTGCATGTCTTTTTTCATGGTTATAGATTGCCCGGTTTTATCAGTCATTATCCATGAATCTGTATCATAGTCTGCAGGCGTTTTCCAGTTTCCAAAAACCATTTGAGAATCGGGTTTAAAGAATAAAGAAAACTTACCGCCTTCAGGCCCAAGCCAGATGCGGTTTTCGCCACCATAAGCATTCATGTGTGCATCAGGCTGGACTGTGAATGCTTTATAATTTACCCATCCAAAGCTTAATCCCTCATTACCGCCTGCTGTAGAGGTAAAAACTTTTGCCTGATATTTTGGAGATACTATTACCTGAGACTTTTCTGAATCGTTACTTAACACAATCAAACTATCATCATGTTGCTGCAAAAAATTCAGATCATATCCAAAACTGCCTTTGAGATATGAACCAGGATCAACGGAATCAGATGGCTGTTTTTGCCCGGACTGATTGCATGAATAACTCATTAGGGCTGTTATTAATACTGAGTATAAAATTGTTTTTATCATAATAGAATTTTATGGTTAATTTCTAATAGCTTTATTTAATATCGAAATGAATTGCCGGATTTTAAAAGGCATCTATGCCGCACTCACTTTATCTTATTTCCACAGCTTTTTCGTAACACTAATTCCTCCTTCACTATGATGTCAGCATACTTCTTATCATTATTACTGATCCTTTCAATAACTAATTTGACAGCTTTTTTGCCCATATCCTCAAGAGGCTGCTTTACATAAGAAAGAGGCGAATAAAAGAAATCAAATGCATCACTCTCGTCAAATGCAATGATAGAAAGGTCTTCCGGTACTTTAATTCCTGACTCATAAATTATTTTTAACCCTTCTATTGCCAGCGTGTTCGTTGCAAAAAATATAGCATCTATCTTAAGAGTAGGTACCATGAGATCTTTCATTGCTATGCCCACATCTTTTTCAATGCTTTGGTAAGTAATATTTTTGAGCAATGTACTTTTAAACCTAATGCCATTGTCTTTCAGCGCTGCTTTATAGCCGTCTTTTCTGTTCTGTATATGAGGTAAGCCTGTATGATATGCCATCATTGCTATCTTTTTATTTCCATTAATGACCAAATGCTCCGTTGCATGGTAGGCTGCCCGGAAGTTGTCAATGTGTACACTATCCGTATCTATATCAGGAAAATAGCGGTCTATAAGCACTACAGGCACATTTTTTTTCTGTAATTCTATTATTTGTTGTTGCGTGTTTTCTGCGGGGGCAATAATAAATGCATCTACCTGGCGGTTGAAAAATAAATTGATAAGGTCCTGCGATTTGCCGGCATTTTCATCGCTGCTGCCAATGATTACGATGTAGCCTTCTTTTCTTGCTTCGTCTTCTATGATCCTTGCAATGTTTGAAAAGAAAGGATTGGATATGTCGGCTACTATCAAACCGATTGTATTGGTCTTCCCACTCTTTAAGCTTTTTGCAATAAGGTTGGGCTGGTAATTTAATTCGGTCACCGCTTTTCGGATTTTCATTACCATTTTATCACCGACCCTTGCTTCTTTTTCTTTATGATTGATCACATAGGAAACTAAAGCGGTAGAAACGCCTACATGCCGGGCTACGTCTTTAAGTGAGACTTTTTTTTTCATCTTTTTAAATCAATTAATCAATGTGGTTCAAAGACCTCACAGGTTTTTAAAACCTGTGAGGTCTGTAAAACCTGTGAGGTCTTTATCAGTTTACTTCCAACCCATCTTTATCGGGCAAAACCGGGAAAAGACTATGCGGCTCTGTCTGGTACCAAAAAACGGTAGATGCTATATCATCCTGCAAAGGGAGGTAGCGCCCGCCGCTTCTCCATCCCAGCGCCTGTATAGTTACTTTCAGGTCTTTTTCAAAACGGATAGGATCAGTAATATGCCAGCGATACATACCAAATCTCTGAGACACCTTATAATGGCCATCTCCCCGTATCACCTGATGCAGGCCGGCGTAAGGCGTGCAAAATTCAGTATAATTCACTTGTTCAACGCCTGCTTCATTTTTTTTCCTCGTATCAAAATCATAAGAACCGCAGAAATAATCTTCAGTGCCGGTTCCATTGATGGTTGGAAATTTAGTATCGCCATCCATGAAGAACTTTATTTCTCCTTCTCCCCACCAACCATTATTATGAACGCCCCATGCCATATAAGTTCCCACATACTGGCCTCTTCCTTTGATGTTATCAACCAGTGTGTAAACTCCTTTATAAGGCAATGGATTTACCCTGCGAAACTGTGCATGAAAATAGGCGGCATCAGATGGTACATCGGTCAATATATAATCTACCTGATAATACAATACCATGTCTTTATCATCAATATTTTCCATAGTGATCCTGCATTTTTTTCTGAAAGGCATAGGCCAGTAACAATTAAAAGCGCTGCCCGGATTCACACATACAGCGAGTGATTGCAAAGGAGCGTATTCACCCCATCCCATGCCGAAGAAATCTCCTACGGGCACTTCAACTGATGGATTGGTTTCTCCGTCCCAATAAAAGCGGATAATAGAATTGCGCCAGTTGCCGGTTGGCGTCATCCATATATGTTGTATAGAGCCTTCTCCATCAATTTCGGCAACAGTAAAAGTGGTGTGTGCTTTTATAATAACACTGGGGCTTACTTTCCATCCCTGGCCTAAATCTCTTGAAGCATTTTTTCCTGTGCCTGTGGTAGCCATACCACCTTTGCCTTTTTCTCCGTTAAAATTTTCGGGACTGATAGAGCGTGTCTTTGCATCAGACATCCTGAAAATATTACTCATATTGGACTCAATGCCATTGTGCTTGCTTTGTGCAAATAAACCGGAAGAAATAAAAAAGCAGGCTAATAAGTAAATAAGTTTCTTTGTTGTCATAATTTAATTTTTAGTAAAATAATAAATATTGAGTGTTTTAATTCAAAACTCTGTAAGTTGGCTTTGGATAACCTGGCTTAAATGCTGCCATCTTATTTTCAATAAGACTGCAACCGGTTTGAAATTTTAATTCACCGATAGCATCGGTTACAATCTTTCTAAGCCCGCCGGCGCTTGTCTGCACACGCGCATTGATCAGCACTTTAATCATTTTGCTGCTAAATTCTATTAGCTCATATTTCAAAATAGATTGGTTGATAGAAGTAAAACTTATCTTTTTCCGATGCACTCCATCATCAATTAAAAATTTTAAATGCCCGATGGAAAGTTGCAGATTATTTATTTGAGAATAGATTTTATTGATTAAAGATATGGCACAACTCACAGCATCATGTTCTGTTGTATAAATTTCAATCTGAGCATCCAGCCAGGCTAACTCTGCTTCGCCCGATCCATAAATGTGATAATCAAGATCCAAAGATTTTCTTTCCTTTGGCTGAAAAGTATTTAATGTACTTAACCAATTTTGAACACTATCCCTTTTTAGAGAGTTCTGATAAATTACTTTTTTATTTGGATATTCCTTCTTGATAACAACTTTGATTTCTTCCAATTCCTGCGTAGTCAATAAATCTATTTTATTAACGACCAGCACATCAGCTTCTTCCAATTGTTTTTTATAGATATAGTTAACACTTTCAACAAATAATGGTGATCCGTTGATTAGCGCAGACAAAACGCTGGCATCTGCAAAAACAGAGAGAACCACTTCAATTTGAGGATGAAATTGTAAAAAAGGTTTAATGACAGTAGCTACCAGATCAGTGCATGAGCCTACTGACTCTGCAAAAATTATTTCAGGTTGATGAGTTTGTTGTAAAGTTTGAATATGCTGGTCAAGCTCCTTATAGTTACAGCAAAAACATCCGTCCGGTATCTCATAAGCGGTAATCTTTCCGCCCCTGATAAATGCAGTATCTACTAATTCATTTCCCTGGTCGTTTGTAATTACGGCCGGCTGTATGCCTTTATCCATTAGTTCAAGGCAAGCGTTATAAATTGCTGTGGTTTTACCACTGCCTAAAAATCCACCGGTTAAGTATAATTTCATACGTTTACGTTTAAACTAATTTAGATCGTTTACCTGAAATCAAAACATTTTGCACGTCTATGGAGCCATAAACTACTTTTAAAGATGGTCTTCCATTTTTGAGGCTTACATTTCCGAAACCTTTTTCAGTGGAAATAAAACTATTAAAATCACCTATTTTAGAATCTATATACAATGTTTTATCCACCGCATCATACCTTACGCCGGTAAGCCCCTCAAACAATCCATAGCTTGACATAGCGCGTGCATACCAATGGCCGCACTCATACTCGTTAAACGGATTACGCACACGGCCATCATAGCGATTGCGGCATGCTTTTACAATTTCAAGGCCTTCTTCTACATGCCCCATTAACATTAAATGAGAAGCTACCTGGTATTCAATTCCTGTCCAGACTTCATCACTGTAAACAAAGGGCAGAGACAATCTGCCGCCCTTTGGCCAGGAACATAATAATAATCCACCTTCATCTCCCACAGCATAAGATGGGCGCTGCGGATTAGCATGCTCCCTCAAGTCTTTTTTCAAATTGTATTTATACACTGCCAACAAATGGCTGGTTATTTTCTTTGTGTCAATAAAATCAGGTATTGCGCACATCCGGCCTATCCACGCGCCTAAGATTCCGTCACTAAGACAACCGGTTCCGTATTGATATTTTGGCCCTTCTTTTTGCAATAATGCTATGGCTTCAGGAGAATAATCACCTCCAAATGACTTCGCAGTAGCCGGGTTAGGAGCGTTTAATCCTTTGAATTCTATATCCTGGATAAAATACTCTCCATTAAATAATTTTGTTTCAATGTATTGTTTTCCTTTTTCGTATAAATCTTTGTATTTGTCAACATTTTCTTTAAGGAAATTCCCCATTTCTATTATTGAGGTTAAAGCGCCGAGATAAAAGCTGGTACACATTCCGTCTGGTCCCCAAAATTCAATATCATAAGTGTTGTGATGCGGCTCTTCTACCACGCCTTTTCTTCCCGGATCCCATGTGGCGATACAATAATCCATACTCACTTTTACCATTGGATAGATCTTCGCGAGCCACTCATTGTTGCCACTGATGCGCCAATCCCGGTGTACTTTCATGATACCTCCAAGTTGCCCGTCCGCCGCCGCATGAAAATCATGTTTTAATGGGCTGATAGGCAGGTTGGCCCGAAAACCCTGATGCCCTTCTGTATTTTGATTTTCACAAAATTCTGTATTTCTCAGGGAGCGCTCCAATGCCGGAAACAAGTGAGGTATCGCCTGTGCATAATTCCAGACATGCGTACACGAGCCGTGACAGCATCCTCCATCGTCACCGCTTCCTTCCCAATTCCACAACCGGCCATCATACTGGCGAAGAACGGTAGGCGATTTAAGGATAGTAAGATTAGCGGCCACTGCTTCTATTACCTCAGCAGGAAGTGTGCTTTTATAAAATGAATCCGAAAATAAGCTTGTCTTTTTATACAACCCGGTATAATTCTTTCTCCAATAATCAATCACCTCATTTATATTTTCATATTTACTACTGTACCAGGGTGAATAATTCGATGAAGGATTTTTCTTGCCATTTTCAACACCCAGGTCCGAAGGGCCTGCACAACATCCGCTTTCAGGGCTACAATTTTTCTTTTCATCTTTCATTGCTTCTCCAATCTTCAGGGTGGTGAATGGAGTGTACCAGGCCACCATCAAACGAATCACTTTTGTTGCTCCGGCGGCAAGTGAAAACGGAACAAATAATGAAGCTCCGGGAGCATCTTTTTCGACCGGCTCACGTGAATTTAATTTTCCATCCCTTACATCGTTCCATGCCATAGTCAATGGATCCCACCAACCGCCGCGAAACCAGCAATGGTCAACAATTGTATTGCCATCATCAGTAAATACAGCAAAGCTGCTTTTAAGATGAGGTTTTTCTTCACTGCCTTCCCGGCTTAAAACAAAGCCGTTTTTTGCAGGTCCAATACTGTTTTTAACCTCGCGATCCGAAGCAAGAAAGTTTTTAGAATTGAAAGAAAAAACAGCCTCCACACTTTTCATCCCGGTATTTTTAAATTGATACTCCAAAGCGCCCACCGGCAGGCTGGAATTGTCTTCATCGGTGGGTATAAAAGGGCTCCATGCAATTATTTTTACATCCAATGGTAAATCGGCATCGTGAAGATTTATAGCGCCAAAAGGAAATTTGGCAGTAAAATCTGCCTGGCCGAATCTTGGCAAACCATAAGTAGCGCCTGCATCGCCATTGCCCGAACCGCGCTGTCCGAAAATTTTCCATTCCGGCACAGGGCCTTCCAATACTTTGACGCCATTTTTCAAGCCTTTTACTTCTATTGCAGCAAACATTGGCGGCTCATTGTATATTTCCGGGCGGTTGTGAATGCTCATGTGTGAGATAGCGCCTGTGCCTTCGATGCAAAACATGCCTGCACCAATACCTCCGATCGGGAATGCCAAACGATTCAGATATTCTCCTTTGTAGGTTTCGTTGTATTTCCGTTTGGAGGCATATTTAAAGTTTTGCGAGGCATTCTCTTCAGTGTTATTTTTAATAGAGCTTTTCGCTGATAAGAATGATGTTGGTATAATGGTAGTGCCAAGACTTCCTATAGTTACTTTCTTTATGAACGACCTGCGATTATTTTCTTCTTTCATTTGGTTGTGTTTTTTAATATTTAAATATTAAAGTATAAATTATTTTTCATGATGAATTAATTATTTACCACCAGATGCTCTAAAGAATCTGTTTTAATTTCCAGCACATCCGGTTCACTTCCAACAGGCTTAAAACATATTTCACAATCGCTGTTTAATACAATTACGATATTTTTCATTAAGACATTTAATTACCATTGTCAGTCTTTTCAGAAGATTTATCAACAATCAAAAATATAGAAATAGTTTAAACGTTTAAGCAAATAAATGTAATTGTAAACATTAAAACAAAAAATATTTTTATTTTAATTGTCAATTCGACCTGAATTTTCTCCTTAACGGGATTGAGAATTTCCAATAAAGAAATGCCCCGACCTTCAGCAAAGCCTGATGAGTAGATAGCGGGGGACTTTAATTCTTTTCACTAAAAAGAAAAGTCTTCTATGGCAGCCAGGGTCTTCTCAATATCTTCTGACGACAGGGCATTGCTGATGAACCAGCTTTCGTAAGCAGAAGGAGGCAAATAAATTCCATGATTGAGCATGTGATGAAAAAGTTTGTTGAACATTTGTGTATCCGTTTTTGAAGCGGCCCCGAAGTTGATTACCGGATATGGAGCAAAGAAAATACTCATCATACTTCCCATCTGGTTTATTTGATGAGGAATACCTTTATCCTCCAAAATATAACTTAATTCTTCAGCGAAGTAGGAGCTTTTTTCTTCCAGTTCATTATAGATGGAAGGATTATTTTTTAATTCATTCAGGAGTGTGAAACCTGCTATCATTGCAATAGGGTTGCCACTTAATGTGCCTGCCTGATACACGTTTCCCAATGGAGCAATATGTTCCATAATTTCTTTTTTACCACCGAATGCCCCAACGGGTAAACCGCCACCAATAATTTTTCCATAAGTAACTAAGTCAGCATTGATGTTGAGCTTTTCCTGTGCACCGCCAGGCGCGAGGCGAAAGCCAGTCATTACTTCATCAAAAATTAATACGATACCTTCTTCATTGCAAAGGCTTCGTATTTTTTCTAAAAACCCATACAGGGGCGGAATACATCCCATATTCCCGGCAACCGGCTCAATAATTATTGCTGCGATTTGTCCTTTGTTTTCCCGGATCAATTTTTCAACTCCAGGTATATTATTATAAGGAGCGGTCAGGGTATCGTTGCTGACACCTGCCGTTACACCGGGAACAGTTTGAATATTTAATGTGGCTACCCCGCTGCCTGCTTTCACTAAAAAACAATCTGCATGTCCATGATAGCAGCCTTCAAATTTGATGATCTTATTTCTCCCTGTATAACCTCTTGCCAGGCGAACCGCGCTCATGCAGGCTTCTGTGCCGCTACTTACCATACGGATGAGATCTACATTGGGCGCCATGCTTTTTATCAGCTCTGCCATCTCAATTTCTAACAGGGTAGGTGCGCCAAAGGAAGTTGAATCAATGGCTTTTTCCTGAATAGCTTTTACAACTGGCTCATAAGCGTGGCCAAGGATCATAGGCCCCCACGAGTTGATAAAATCAATGTATTTATTCCCATCCTCATCAAAGAGATAAGCTCCTTTTGCAGATTTTATAAACAGGGGAGTGCCGCCAACATTCCTGAAAGCGCGAACGGGAGAGTTAACGCCGCCAGGAATAGATTGTTGGGCGCGGGAGAAAAGTTGTTGACTGTGTGTTATATTCATATTGGTGAATGGTGAATGGTGAATCGTTGAACGGTCAGTGGGAAGGCTTTGGGGTAATCAATCCGCTCAATATTTTGAATGTTCTTATCATACTTTCTTCAAGTTGATTCAACTCAATATTGTCAATGTAATTTAATTCTTTGACAACATCTAAGGCCGCATCAATTTCGATAATTGAGCCTCTTGAAATTTCATAAAATCTTTTTCTTTCAACTTCTGATTTCCTTGAAGCTCCTTCTGCAATATTGAGATGGACGGATAAAGCGGCTCTTCGCATCTGACTAATCATTCCGAATTTTTCTTCGGGAGGAAGGTGTTTTGTAAGTTTATAACATTCCAAAACAAATTTCTTCGAGAAGGTATAGACATCAAGATTTTGATGGTTTAATTTTAAGAACATAATGAATGATTTTGATGAGTGACGATATAGCTAATAATCTTACAACAATTTAAAACGAAAAAAATGAACGCAAAAAATAACTTTTTCACCATTGACCATTCACCACAATAACTTCACCGCTTCCTTTGCAAAATAAGTCGCTATCAAATCCGCACCGGCCCTCTTTATAGAAGTCAGGCTTTCTAAAATTGCTTTTTCTTCATTGATCCAGCCCATTTTTGCTCCAGCTTTTATCATCGCATATTCGCCACTTACATGATAAGCGCTAACGGGTATGGATACACTATTTCTGACTTCACGGATAATATCAAGGTAAGCCATAGCGGGTTTTACCATCACAATGTCGGCGCCTTCCTCTTCATCCATCATGGCTTCTTTTATTGCTTCTATACGATTGGCATAATCCATTTGATAAGTTTTTTTATCACCAAATCCCGGCGCCGAATCCAGTGCATCCCGGAATGGCCCGTAAAAACAGGAAGCATATTTGGCGCTGTAAGCCATGATACCGGTTTTAGTAAAATTGTTTTGCTCTAATGCTTCGCGGATAGCGCCGATACGGCCATCCATCATATCACTTGGTGCTACAAAATCAGCGCCCGCCTGCGCATGGCTAAGGCTCATTTTCACCAATGCTTCTACGGTGAGATCATTTACTATTTCACCATTTTCTACAATGCCATCATGGCCATAGGAGGAATAGGGATCCAAAGCTACATCGGTCATTACAACCATATCAGGAACGGCGTCTTTTATTGCCTTAATACTTCGTTGCATTAATCCATCAGGGTTCCAGGCTTCCCTACCCGTATTATCTTTCAATTCATCAGGAGCTTTTATAAATAGTAATACACTCTTAATTCCCATGCTCCATAATTCTCTAACTTCTTTTATAGTTCCGTCCAGTGAACGCCTGTAATAACCAGGCATTGAAGGAATTTCAAAAACAACGTTTTTCCCTTCATCAATAAATAAGGGTGCAATAAAATCATTGGGCGTAAGTGTTGTTTCTGCAACCAAACTTCTAATAGCAGGAGATTGTCTGAGAATACGGTTTCTTCGATGCAAATACATTTTTACAATCTTTTAAATAATTCTTTAGGATTCTTACGAAAGTGATAAACAGCGAATACGTATAATTTGTTACCCTTTATTTCGTAAATGATTTTAAATGGAAAAATTTTTAAGGAAAGAGAACGAATTGTTTTTCTTTCTGAAACAAATGAATAATAGGTAGGTTTTTTTTTAACTTTTTATAGAACCGGGTCAATTCGTCAAGGAACCGATCACCTAACCCGGGTTGTTGATCTTCGTAATAAATATAAGCATTGCTTGTATCTTTTTCCGCTTCAATGGAAATGATGATACTATAATCCATTTTTGTAATTATTACGAATTCTCTCGTGTGCTTCTTCTACGGTATATCCTTTCTCTCCGCTTTTAAAAAAAGCATCCCTACGTTCCTCAAAAAAAGCCAACTCTTCTTCTGAATAGCTTTGATCAGCGTCATTATATTCATTAGCCAATGCAAGCAATAACCCGGTAAGTTTTTCATCAGCATCTTCTATAATTTCCAGTAGAACTTGCTTTTTTTCTGTAAGAATCATATTGCTTATTTTTTTACAAATTTACCTTAAAATCCCTGATGTAAAAGTATTGGCAGATGTTTTTAATATACTATTTAACCCATTCCCCCGGCTGCAAACACACCTGCAACAACTTATCTTCTTCGCTTCCCGGTTGCGGCTGATAGTTGTATTCAAAACGTACAGTTGGTGGAAGACTCATTAAAATGCTTTCCGTTCTGCCATTGGTTTTTAAACCGAATATGGTGCCACGGTCGTGTATCAAATTAAATTCAACATACCTTCCTCTTCTTATTTCCTGCCAATGTTTATGATCGGAGGTGAATGGTGTGTTTTTTCTCTTTTCAACAATGGGCTCATAAGAGGGAACAAAAGTATTAGCGCAAGCTTTACTGAAATTCATCCAAAAATCAGGATCATGATTTTCAGATGGCCTTTGATGATCATAAAAAATTCCGCCGATACCCCTGCGCTCATTATTGCGATGAGTATTTACAAAATAATCATCGCAATCTTTTTTGAATGCAGGATAAAAAGACAGATCAAATCCATCGCAAACATTTTTATAGGTCGTATGAAAATGAACAGCATCGTCTTCAAAGAGATAATAAGGAGTCAAATCAGTACCGCCGCCAAACCATCTGTCACTCACCTCTTCATTTTCATCATACAATTCAAACATCCGGTAGTTGCAATGAACTGTTGGTACAAACGGATTGACAGGATGAAGCACAATGCTTATTCCACAGGCAAACCATTTCTCACCGTTTAATGTCATGTGTTTTCTCATTCTGTCCGTAACTTTTCCATACACCACAGAAGTATTAACACCGCCTTTCTCAAAAACATTTCCATTCTCAATTACCTTGGAGCGGCCTCCGCCTCCTTTGCCTTCTGCTCTAAACCACTCATCATTGCTGAATACGCTTTTGCCATCCTGTTGTTCTAATGTGTTGCAAATCTCATCCTGTAAATAATAAATGAATTCGATCCATTGTCTCCTGAATTCTTTTGTTTCTGTTTTGTGCATTGATTTACGAGAGGTTTAATTGGATGTATATTCTTTTACCGCATCAACAAAGGCTTTTGCATGATCTACAGGAATGTTGGGAGTAATGCCGTGCCCTAAATTAGCAATGTAACCTTGCACGCCAAATTCATCAATCATTTCCTTTACTTCTTTTTTAATTTGCGGAATGGGTAACAGTAATTTTGCAGGATCAAAATTTCCCTGCAGGGCTATTTTATTATTGGTCATTTCTCTTGCCATAGAAGGGGAGATGCACCAGTCAATTCCCAGCGCCGATGCATTACTTTCACTCAATTCCTTTAATGCATACCAACTTCCTTTTGGAAATAAAATTAGCGGCGCATCTTCTTTCAATGCATTAGCAATTTGCAATAGATAGGACTGTGAAAATATTTTGAAATCTTCAGGGCTTAATGTACCGCTCCAACTATCGAAGACCTGTAGCACATCAGCTCCGGCTTTTACCTGTGCTTTCAAGTAGCTGATGGTTGCATCAGTTATTTTTTGCAGTAACTGATGCGCCAATGCAGGCTCTGTAAAGCAAAATTGTTTTGCCTTTTCCCATGTCTTGCTGCCTTTACCTTCTATCATGTAACATAAGATGGTAAATGGTGCGCCGGCAAAGCCTATCAACGGAACGCGCCTGTTTAATTCTCTTTTGGTGAGAGACAAAGCATTGATTACGTAATTTAATTTTTCTTCAATATCACTAATATTCAATGCATCAATATCTTTTTGATCTTTAATGACATTGGGTAACAGTGGGCCTTTGCCTTCTTCCAATAGAACTTCTATGCCCATTGCCTGGGGAATAACAAGGATATCAGAAAAAATAATTGCGGCATCTACTCCTATTTGTTCTATGGGCTGTAAAGTAATTTCAGCAGCAAGCTCAGGCGTCTGCACACGGGTAAAGAAATCATATTTTTCTCTCAGCTTTATATAATCCGGCAAATACCTTCCTGCCTGCCTCATCATCCAAACCGGCGGCCGTTGTACTTCTTCACGTTTCAACGCTCTTAATAATAAATCGTTTTTTAATTGCTGCATTCAGAAGATTTGATGGTTGTAAAATGTTGTATCACCAAATTAATGAGATTAGTTATATCAGGATATTCTGCTGAGATCACCGGCAAACCGGTAAACACTTTTGCCTCGTTAGCGGTTGTTGTACCGATCGCAAATAATTGTGTGCTCTTTTCAATAGTATTTTCAGAGAAGAAACTTCTCACCCCGCTGGGGCTATAAAATAATATACCATCATAATGCTTTGAAATGTGTTGTGGTGTTTCAACAGTATGATAAACTATTAATTCTTCCAGGTCAATTCCGTTTTTCTTTAATTGGTCAGGCAATACATTTCTTCGCTGGTCGCCACAGAAGAAGATCATTTTTTTTTCTGGGGAGTGTTTAATGATCTCTTCTGCCAATTGTTCTCCATTATCTGCAATGGCTATAATGCTCTTATCGCCAAACGTGACTTCTGCAGTTCTTTTTGTTTTATATCCAAGACAAAAAATTTTCCATTGAGGTTTTGATGGAAGAATTGCTTTTACAGAATCCACTGCATTGGCACTGGTAAAAATTGCTGTAACGTTTTGCTTTGAAAGCGCTGTTATTCTCTTTTTTATATCTGGTGTTTCAATATTTTTTATTTCAATAAAAGGAATTTCGTCAATAAAAATATGGTGCACATTAGCAAGGCTAATAAGCTTTTTATCAATAATTTTTGTGCTTAATATTTGTATTTTATTTATTGACATTACGTATGTTGAAAAGGATTTGTTTTACTTCTTCATTCTCCAATAATTCACTGGCAGCCTGCAATCCAATGCCAGCGCTGTCTTTTAAAGGGACAGTTTTTTCAATATCAAATTTTTCTTTTCCATCAGTGCTGCAAATATTGCCTTTAAAAACCATCTTATTATTTTCAATAATAGCTAACGCGCTGATAGGAGTTGAACATCCGCCAAGCAATGCACGTAAAAAATTTCTTTCTTCTTTAGTGCAACGATCTGTTGCCTCATCATTAAAAAGCTGGCAGCTTTCAAAACTGTGATCATCAGTGGTTCTGCATGAAATGGTAATAGCTCCCTGCGCAGGTGCAGGCAACATCCAGTCAAGGTCAATGGAATTTTCAGGACGAAGCCCAATACGCTCAAGTCCGGCCGCAGCAAAGATGACTCCATTCCAATTATGTTCACTTAATTTACGCAAACGTGTATTGACATTGCCGCGCAAGCTTTCAATAGTATGATTGGGATAGCGATGGAGCCATTGCGCTTTACGCCTCATGCTGCTGGTGGCGATGATGAGTGGTGAGAGATGAGAGGTGAGAGGTGAATGGTGAATGGTGAATGGTGAATCTAATTCAGCTTCTATAAATTCCCAGATGCCCTTAAAAACCAAAATATCTTTAAATGATGCTCTCTTCAAAACCGCAGCCTGCCTGATTCCTGCCGCCGGCTGAATAGGCACATCTTTCATAGAATGAACCGCTATATCAATTTTATTGTTTAACAATGCGCTATCAAGCGCCCTGGTAAAAATGCCCTGCACTCCTAATTCATAAAGAGGAGTTACCGTATCGGTATCACCTTCGCTTTTGATGAAAATAAGTTCAGACCTGATCCCGCGTTCTTCAAGCAATTTCAAAACTTGTGTAGCCTGCCACACCGCAAGCTGGCTTTCACGGGTTCCTATTTTAAGAGGAGGATTCATAATTCATTTGAAGGTAGCTATTTAAAGTATTGATGCACTGGCAGCCTTTGTTGGTTTTATGTTTCAACTGTACAGCAAGCGAGGAAACTGCTTTATGAATTTTTTCTTCTTTAAAGTTATTATTCAAATGGATTTTGCTTAACTGATATAACTGGGATTTTACCTGGTGTAAAAACGGGCTGTTGGATTGTTGCCGGTGCCACTCCAACAAGTCACCAAGTGTTGCATTAATTATGGCCATTGCATTTGAGATCTCTGCGTGCCTTAGTGTCATTGTCCTGTCAAGGATCAACGATACTTCATCAACATTGAGTAGGGTAGTGCCTTCGATATTTTTTACTGCCGGATGTACGTTTTGAGGAACAGAAAGATCCAGCACTAATCGTGGTTTAGTAGTTGTAAAAAAAGACGGGAGAATAGTATAAAATTCAGCAGAAGAATTTACAATGATCACATCCGCATCATTGGACGCGGAAGACAAATTTTTGTACGGAACAAAACCTGCCTCATATTCCATAGCAAGGTCAAATGCCTTTTCATCTGTTCTGTTGGTGAATGAAATAGAGGAACTGCCCAGGTATTCTTTTAAATTTTTGGCGATATGATTTCCAAACTTTCCTGTACCGGCAAGAAGGATCTTTTTGCCCACAAGGTCTTTAATTTTTTCTTTAATTATTTCAATGGCTGCATAAGAAACAGATACAGTTCCTGAACTTAATTTGGTTTTCGTTTTAATATCTTTTGAAGCCTGAAGCGCATAGTTGATCACACGTTCCATAACGCTATTGATACAACCATGTTGTTTGGCAACTTTAGCAGACAGCTTTAGCTGGGCTAAGATTTCATAATCGCCTATGATCTGCGAATCCAGCCCCGAAGCCACTTTGAACAAATGTTCAATTGCCTTATTGCTTTTATAAATATACCCATGCGCCATAAATTCATCTACCTGGCAATGGGTACTTTCGCAAAGTAATTCGATAAGATCATGCGGGTGCCGGCATATTCCATAAACCTCTGTTCTGTTGCAGGTAGAAAGCACCATACATCCGGGAATCTCCCTGGCAAGCGCTTGCTGCAATAAGCCGGCAGAGCGTTCCGCAGAAAGGGAAAACCTGCCACGGATGCCCGTATCGCTTTTGCGATAATTGATGCCAACAATGCAGAAATTACTTAAAGAATTATGGTATGTTGGAGTAGCTAAAGGCATTTTATGCCTGCAAAAATATTAGCAAAATATTTTCTGAAAGTCATTACTTGGTCATTAAAATTTATTTTGTACCAACATGAAAATTACTATTTGAAAGCGCCCTTATTTTATTACCAGATACCTACATTTGTGAATATCTGTTATTGAATGTCATCGAAAATAAATAAAGGAATTATTCTGATCAATCTTGGTTCGCCTGCTTCTACCAAAGTTTCTGACGTAAGGAAATACCTTAACCAGTTCCTGATGGATGAAAGGGTAATTGATAAGCCCTGGCTGTTAAGAGCGCTGTTGGTTCGTGGCATTATTGTGCCATTTCGCGCTCCTAAATCTGCTGAAGCTTATGAAAAAATATGGATAAAAGAAGGATCACCGCTCATTGTATATACGGAACAGTTGAGAGATGTCTTAGAGCAGAAAATAGAATACCCTGTTGAAGTGTGTATGCGTTATGGAAATCCAACTCCTCAAGAAGCTTTTAATGCTTTATTAAAAAGGAATCCATCCATCAAAGAAGTGGTCGTGCTGCCTCTTTACCCGCATTATGCCGTGTCAAGTTATGAGACTGCTGTGGAATGGGTAAAAGAATTTTACAGGAAAAGGAAGTATCCCTTTGAACTGAGTTTTATAGCTCCGTTTTATAATGATGCATATTACATCAAAGCCTTGTCAGAAAGCATCAGGCCTTATTTATCTACATCGTATGATCAACTGTTGTTTAGTTACCATGGCATTCCTGAAAGGCATATTCGTAAAAGCGATGTAACAGGTTGCCATTGTTTACAAACAGAAAATTGTTGCGAGGTTGAATCGCCCGCGCACCAATATTGTTACAGGCACCAGGTAAGGGTAACCACCAAATTAGTAACAGAACAATTGAACATCCCTCCTGGTAAATATGCTATCTCTTTTCAATCAAGATTGGGCAAAGGCTGGCTTACTCCTTTTACGGATTTCAGGTTAAAAGAATTGCCTGCGGAAGGAGTAAAAAATTTATTAATAATTTGCCCTGCCTTTGTAAGCGATTGTTTGGAAACTTTGGAAGAAATTGCCATGAGAGGAAAAGAAATATTTTTAGAAGCCGGAGGGGAATCCTTTACTATGATACCTTGCCTGAATACATATCCTTTGTGGATAGAAGCAATAGAGCGGTATATAAGCGCGAAGGAGAAAGAATCTTAATCTTAGTTCCTTACTTAAGGAAGTATGCATTTTCAATTTTATCCTGCCGGGAACGCAACAAAAGCAGAATAGACAAAATAGATTGTTATAGCCAATCTTGGAACGACAACAACAACAACTGACAAATGGACGAATTACAAATAGACTGGAAACAAGAAAGGCCAACTTCATCAGAGGTGGCTGGACTTTGGAGTTCTATTCGACTTTCACAGCTTGACAATTGGTCTTCGTCAACCAACAATTTAAAAGAAAAGATTTCAGAAACTCATTGTAATGGGGGAATACAACTTCACAAATACAAAGTTTCAAGCAATCGATATTTTGACTGGTTCGCTCAAAGAAATCGCTTGGGCGAAATTGATTTTCTAAAAAATATATTTAAACACAAAGACCTCGAAGATTACCGGGCTGACTTAGAAATAAAAGATAATAAACCTGTAGTTAAAAATGTAAAATACTGGACAGATATTTATGAATTGCCGGGACGACTTTCAAGAATTATGGGACTTGGAGGTGCTTACAAGAATATTGACCAAAGACATGCTTGGACAATCGCTACGGATTTTGTAAAAGACGAGTTTGAAAACAGATTTGAAGAGTTCAATTCGTATGATTTTGTAATTGAAGCAGCACAATGGTTTCACAACATTGCTTGGGACAGTTCAATTTTACTTTTTGACAAGAGAAAATATGAAATCACTATCATTGACATCACCGACACAGACTGAAAGAAAAATTGGCTATACACTTTAGATTTTAAAAAACAGAAATAAATAAGTTACAAACCAATGCGTAAAAAAAATTTTTTATTACTTTCTTTTCTGGCGCTGGCCATTTGTGTAAGTGCCCAAAAGAGCTATGTATTTATTGGATCTTATAATGCAGATAAAAATACTCCCGGTATTTATGTTTATGAACTGGATACTCTATCAGGGCAACTCAGGGAAGTAAGTGTTTTCAAAAATATTCGAAACTCCTCCTTTCTCACTTTATCGCCTAATGGCCGATTTGTAATTGCATGTACTGAAACACAAACAGCTAATGCAGGAAATATAACAAGCTTTGCATTTGATCCAACAAATGGAAAGCTAACATTAATTAACAGCCAAAAGAGTGGGGGGGAGAACCCCGTGTATGTGTCCGCTGATATGAGCGGAAGGTGGTTAATAAATGCCAACTATACAGGCGGAAGCGCATCAGTATTCAGAATTAATGAAGAGGGTGAAATAAGCCCGGCAATGCAAGCAATTTATTATACCGATAGTAGTATTAATAAAGCAAGGCAGGATCATTCACACATCCATTCTGCAGTATTTTCACCAGATAATAAATATGTTTTCTTTCCTGATCTGGGAGCAGATAAGATAAGGATCTATAAGTTTGACACTTTACAAAGTAAACCCTTTCAAAAAGGGGCAACTAATTTTACAAAAACTTTTCCTGGTGGCGGCCCACGGCATATCATTTTTAATACAAAAGGAAATGTTGCTTATTGCATAGAAGAAATGGGTGGCGCTGTAGATGTGTATAGCTTTAAAAAAGGAATATTGAAACCGGTTCAGAGGCTAATTATGCATTCTGAAAATTCAGAAAATAATTCATCCAAAAAGATGCCTTCCTACAGTGGCGCTGATATTCATCTTTCACCCGATGGACGGTTCTTATATGCCAGCAACAGGGAACCCCAAAATAATATTGCTATATTTTCTGTCAAGAAAAATGGTATGCTTAAAGCGATAGGTTCTGATTCAACGTATGGAGTTCATCCAAGAATTTTCGCCATTGATCCCACAGGAAAATTTGTGATCGTAGCCAATCAAATGAGTGACAATATTGTGGTGCTTAAAAGAGACCCGGTCACTGGCATGTTGAAGAAGACAGGAGAAGAAATAAAGATTGAAAGCCCATCGTGTGTTAAGATCAGGCAGTATTGGTGAGAGAGTGAGAGGGTAGAGAGAAGAATAACGGCTAATGATTGGAACAATCATACCTGGTTTATGATTTTAGATTTATAGAATAATTTTAAGACATTATGTATTTCTATATAAAAGCCTTGCACATCATTTTTGTAGTAACGTGGTTTAGCGGTCTTTTTTACGTGGTGCGGCTATTTGTATATAGCACTGAAGCCAATGAAAAATCAGAACCTGAACGGTCCATTCTGTTGAAACAGTTTGGCATAATGCAAAAACGTTTATGGTATGGTATCACATGGCCTTCAGCTATTCTGACTTTATTATTTGGTGTATGGATGGGAATACTATATGGAAGCCTGCCGCCCTGGCTTTTAATCAAACTCTTTTTTGTAGCCGGTTTATTCATCTATCATATAACGCTTCATTTTATTTTCCGCCAGCAACAAAAGGAAATCTTTAAATGGTCTTCTCAGCAATTAAGAATGTGGAATGAAGTTGCCACCATTTTTTTGATCTCAATAGTAATGCTTGCAGTGGTAAAACAATTATTAAGTATCGTATGGGCGGTAGGTGTGCTTGTGGCATTTGCTATTGTTTTATTTACTGCGATTAGAATTTACAAATATTACAGGGAAGGTTAGAGGCATTTGGAATTTCTGATCTTATCAATTAGCTGGCAGGTCTCCCAACCTGTGATTGCGTGTTACTTAATGAATGTATAGCGATCACGAGGAGTTCAGAATTATATCGCGGATAGAAAAGATTAATTTTTCAAGAGTACGCCGGGAAATAGAGCTAAAAGATCGGCCCCTACTTCTTTTTCAATGAGGCACGTACTTTTTTTACGAAAGCTACGGTTACTTCAGCCACATCAGATGCTTGCTTATCGGTAAGTCCGAGTTTGGTTATCAAATTACGAACAACTTCTGCCTTGCCTTCTTCCCGGCCTTCTGCCTTGCCTTCTTCCCTACCTTCTTCCCTACCTTTTTCTATTGCCATCCGATGGTCGTGTTCAATCGTTTTTTTAATTGCATATTCATCCCAGGATGCCATTAAGTCTTTTTCGTATTTCATATAGTCCTCCTTTGTTAAGTTAGATACTGCTGCTATGTTAAATAGCTTTAGAAATATCTTCGTGTTTAATATTACCGGAATCTTTTTTAAGCGGCTCATGTTCTTTAGCACAAACAACCATTTATCCACACCGGTTTTTAATTCCTTTTCTGTCTTTGTAAATTTAGGGATTTCTATAAAAATAAGGCCCAATTTTTTGTAAAATTCTTTGCCTGTTTTTTCATAGCTCAGATGCACATAATGCAGGCATTCCGCGGGGTCAGAATCTTCCAAAACAAAATCCATAATCCCGATGAAGTAAACTTCTTTGAGCGAATAATCCCAATCTTTGCCTTTCGGCGCCTGGTCGTGTATTAGCCTTGAACAACAATAAACTGACCTGTCTTTAAAATGTTGCTGCCGGATTCTCTGCATCTCAATAATAAATTGCTCTCCATCCTGCGCGGTACAGGTAAGGTCAAATATCATTTTGCGGCTTTCGGCTATGGGGCCGGAATGCTCATTTTTGTTATAGGTAAGGTCAGTAATAACTTTTTTACCTTTAAAAAGTTCATTCAGAAAATCAATTAATAATTCCTTTGAGGGTTCGCTACCAAACAAAAATTTGAAACCAAAATCAGTGAGAGGGTCTATAAAAGTACCGATTTTTGGTTTTGGTAAGTGAGGGTTTTGCCTGCGCATAAGTGATATTTAAAGAATGAGTATTTCAAAGATAAGAATGTAAAGGAATTGAGCAATTATAAGTAATCCGAGATGAAAATAAACGAAGGGTCATATTCCTGATATTGTTGGCGTCAGTCAACCCTAATTATTAAGTATTGTTTGGGCAATAGGTGTGCTGGTGGTGTTTTCTATTGTTTTATTTGCAGCGATTAGGATTTATAAACATTACAGGAAAGGTTAGAGGTATTTGGAATTTTCTTCTAAAGAACCATTCTTTTATAAAGTTTTTAGAATCTTATAAAATTTTTCTTTCAGTACCGGAAGATCACTCTTTGCAATATCCCATACTATATGCAGGTTCACACCAAAATATTCATGAATGGAAATGTTTCTAAACCCATTTATTTGTGTCCATTCTATTTCAGAATGATCCTTTTTCAATTCGTTTGAAATATGATTACATGCTTCGCCTACTATCTCAATCTGTTTAATGGTGGCAAAACGCTTTTCTGAATTAGTCAGAAAGTCTTCAAAGCTTACAGATGTGAGATATACCTCTGTTTCAGAAATGGCATCAAGGATATGTTGGATTCTGATTTTATCAGTTAGTTGGCCTTTCATAAATTAGTATCTTATCCTTATCAATAAAAGGCTTGACATATTTGGAGAGGCCATCACTGGTTACCAGATCTACTTTCATATTTAATAAATCTTCAAGCTCCGTCTGAAACTCAAAAAATTTCATTCCAATTGGCTGTTCATAATCTAATTCCACAAGAATGTCAATATCACTGTCAATCTTCGCTTCATTCCTTGCATAAGACCCAAATAAATAAGCTTTTTTAACAGGCTTACCTGAAAAAAATTGATCCAGCTTGGTTTTATATCCCTGAGATAAATTCATATTTCAAAGATAAGGTATTACATCAATTCTTTTTTTAGTAAGGGCACAAGCATACAACGCCTATCTTCCAAAACTATTTGTTCTGTCTTTCTAAAAACTTGATTAATTTTAATTAGCTTCTTTATTAAAAAATAAAAAAGACAAAATCAAATTAAAACTAACAAGCCATGCGTATTCTTAAAATCATCCTTATCGTAATCCTAATTTTAATTGCCATTCCTTTACTCATGGCATTATTTGTAAAAAAAGATTATGGTGTAGAGCGGGAAATCACTATCAACAAACCCAGGCAGGAAGTTTTTGATTATGTCAAATACCTCAAAAACCAGGATCATTATAGCAAATGGGCTATGATGGATCCGGATATGAAAAAAACTTACCGCGGCACAGATGGTACAGTTGGTTTTGTATCGGCGTGGGAAAGCGATAAAAAGGATGTAGGCGCTGGAGAACAGGAAATAAAAAAGATAACAGAAGGGGAGAGGCTTGATTTTGAGCTTCGCTTTATTAAGCCTTTTGAATCTACGGAAGTTGCTTATATGATCACAGAGCCTGTTTCAGAAAATCAAACCAAAGTAAGATGGGGCTTTAACGGGCACATGAATTATCCAATGAACGTAGTAATGCTGTTTATGGATTTTGACAAAATGATTGGAGATGATCTGGAAATTGGTTTGAAGAATTTAAAGGCAGTACTGGAAAAATAAAGTAGAATTATCGTGATTTTATATTTCTCTTAGCTATTATAAGTGTTCAATAAGTATCAACAATCATTTAAGATATTTCGTGAATAATATCACTTTTCTCTTATTGTTATTTATTTCAAAGAATATTCAAAAAACGAATAAGCTATATTATTAGATTCTTAGTAAGTTCAAATCTTAAAAGAAACCCCCACAGAGGATAAGCCCAACAGCCACTACATTACCACTACCTGTTACGATTCGAAGATATAAACAAAGCTGGTGATACGCCTGCTTTTGCAGCTTCTTTAATTGCCTGGTCTATGATAATATTTTCGATAGTGGGCGAATACGGTGTAGTAAATACAGGTGACATGATGGTTTCGTAACCGCCTTCTGTAAGCATTTTTGCTGTGGGAATGTAAGACATCACATCATTGCTATAGCCAAACACAAATATATCCTGGCCAAAAATTCGTTTTAGCTCAACAGTATAACCCACTGTCAATTCGCCCCCAAAGGCGAAAATGGCCTGACCACCGACATTCCAAACCTGGACAGGGTACCACTGATAAGAAGACATGATTGATCCGCCTTTTTCAAGAATATGAAGAAAATGATCAGCGCCCTGCTTCAGATAGCCGGGGTAGGCCCGTGCAGAAGAGTCATTGATGATCTGAATCAATTGCTCTTTAGTCGGCGGTTGTTTGGCAAATGGTAAATTGATCTCTGAATAAGTTACAGAAAGTTGATTATTTAAGGGCTTCATTTCCTCACCAATGACCGCTTCTACTGCCGCAGCAAGCTCTTTGCCATATTGTTCAGCCTTTGAAACCGTTCCGCGCGGTAGCGGATTTTGATCTCCGCCTGCACCCTGAACAAATAAGGCAATGGTTCCCGGAAACTCTTTCTCTAATTCCATCTGCGCAAAGCCTGCATAATCGCCCGACCATTTATAAACGTCCAACGTTGTATTATGACAAGCATACCCAAAGAGCACGGCCATAATTTTATTATTCTCATCTATCACCTTTATAACAGGAACCGCGTAATCATTCGGGCCATTCAACTCTGTTGTTCCCTTTAAAGCAGATTCAACATTGGCGTGCCTGTTCACCTGGAACCGGGTGATCCCATTACCTGAATAGAGATGCACCGTTTTCATTTTTCCAAACGCTTCAACAACCAAATTGATGATCTTTGCTTCTGTTTCTCTTACGTACCTTTTGGTTTTTTCCGTCTCTACTGAATTTTTATAAAGCTTATAAACAGAAAAATTCTGAAGTTTAAACAAAGGGCCTGTATGAGTATGGGATGCATTTAAGATAATCTGCGACTTAGACAAATGTAGCTTCTCCGAAAGCTCCTGCCTGATGTGGTCAGAAATTTCTTTTGGAATGGTATGCAGATCCATCGTTACGATCACTGCTTTTTTTCCGTTTGCATCTTCCAACGCTAATGCCTTTGCCCACAGATCAGTGAGTTTACCTTCTGCGGGATGATCACGAAAAGCATACCCTCCCATCCAGACCGGTCCCTTAGGTGTTATGTTGACCCGGGCAACGCCGGCTTTCCAGGCTGCATCCGCCTTTACAGCATGCTCCAATGCATTTATATCATTGGAAATGAATAATAAGAAGAAGAAGGCGAGTGAAAACGAGAATGTCTTTTTCATTTTTGATTTTGTTTGAATTTTTATTTTTAGATAAAATTAATATTTATTCGGTTCTGTCGTCTGTTTCTCATTCGTTCATCAATCACATTTCTTCAAATACTTGTCAATAAAATTATAAGCTTCAAAACGAACTTCGGGAGGAAAATCGTGTGAAGAAATGGGATAACGAACTTGTAAGTTATTATCGGCGTTTAAAAAATGATATACTTCCGAGGCATTGGCTATTCCAACTCTTACACCCTCTACATTAAAGTTAGCATCATGGATTGGGGAGTTGGAAAAAAAAGGCCTTGGTGCAAGAGCAGCTATCACTTCATCAAAGTCATAAGGGAAATTTGCGACTTTCAAATTATACTTGGTAAGAGCCAATGGACAATACCTTTCTTGAGTATAACCCCACATTTTGCTGCCCCACTTCTTTTCCATTTGCTTGTCGTAATTATTATAGTACCTGTTTAGTGTCCATCCACAACTTGAGACGATTACCTTTATCCTTGTTTCAAAAGCGGCGAGGTACATGGCACTGTGTCCACCCAGCGAATGTCCGATAACGCCAATCCGTTCAGGATCTACATCCGATCTTGCTTGTAAAAAATCAACACAACGTATCCCGTTGAATATCGCCTTCATTACGCCGGATTCGTAGCGGTCCGTAGAAAAGTCATAATCTTTCTGATCCCCAAAACTGGGATAATCCGGAGCTATGACTACATATCCGCGCTGTGCCAGTTCTTTTGCGTAGGCAAGGTTGATATAAGGTCCCTGACCATCAACACTTTTTTTTCCGATAAGTTCTGTTTGATGAAGAGCCAGTATAGCAGGGTATTTTGTCTCTTTCTCTTTTTTTAAAGGTATGTACAGATAAGCTGTAACATCTTCTCCTTTTGCAACGGTAAACCTTATATTGTAACGAACATAAAAGTTCGTCTTCAAGCTATCTATGTATTCAGTGTTGAATGGAGGCAATGCAGGCGTCTTGGCGCTGAATGGTGGACGATCAGGATCTTCAGGCAACTTACCAAAGAGTGCCTGCATGCTGTCCAATATCTGCCTCCGCTTGATCTGCCAGTCAAAGAGTGTCTTTACAGGGACAATCTCACTTTTGGAATTAGTATATGTAAGTACACTTTGTCCATCGGCGGGCTTAGCAACAAAAAAAGAAAAACCAGTAAGTATTACCAGGAAAAATTTGAGCCTCATTTGTTGAATTTTATAGATTTGGAATTTAATTAAGATTAAGAAGCTGTTTGAATTATTTTATGCCACTGATTACACAGATTTACACAGATAAATCTGTGTACTTCGCAAAGCGAAGTATCTGTGGAATCTGTGGCTAAAAACATTTTATCTAAGGCATAATCATTTTATTTTAATTAACTTAAACAGCTTCTAAGACGATCCAATATTTTTACAATTTCCTCTTTCCACAATAAATAAGCCGCTGCTGTATAATGCACGCCATCTGCAATTGCATACTTCTTTAAAAGGTATTTCCCATCAGTAATTTTAGGATTCAAATCAATCAGCATTATCTTCTTCTTTTTTGCCAGCGCCTTGATAGCCCGGTTTAAAGTTTTAATTCCTTAAATCATTTATAGCTTCATCTTTAATAAAATCATGTTTATTCTTATTGCCCGTTTGAGAAAGATCTTTCATAAGCCTCCCTGCCCGAGAAATCAACATGCCAATATACTTTACGTTTCGCTATTGATGCCGATAATTGCCGGTCAAAATAATTACTGATTCCTTCCCACATCAAAGTTGACATATCTCCCTTTTCGACCATTAAGGAAGTGTCTTTGAGGCTGCCGTCCTGGTTCTGCCAAAAGATATTCTGTGAAAAAGCGAGAGGGGCTTATGATGATGAGCCATAGAATTAAAATACTCCTAATCATCTTTTTTGTTTAGTTAAAAATAAAGAAAAGAATTGTAGGAAGTAATTTGTGTTGAAGGTTGTCGTGTAACGTTAATAAATTAGTTCAATTTAGAAAATAAGTCCATCAGGCTAGAGACAATTATCTCCGAAGCGTCAGGTTCTACTCTGCTAGTACTAAGCCAGGTCTCATAGCCACCCAGTTTATGTTGTTCAGCCGTTGGCAAATAGAAATAGTTACCATTAGCCAGTTCAATTGTGAAAGTAGGTTTAAAAGGACTCTTCTTTTTTATTTTAAGGCCTGTTTGTGTAAACACTTCGAAAGGAACCGCCGCCACTCCCAAATCACCTATGCGAAAAACCTGTAGAATAATATTTATATTGTCTGGCCACTCTTTCTCCATCTGCAATACTCTTCTTGCATAATATTTTTCTAAGGGATTGTACAATGGCTTTACCGTATCCGGCCTCAAAAGTACTTTCTGTATATTAGCAAGTATTTCCGGAGAAGCCCGGCGAACTTTAAGGTTTAACTCAGACTGTGCTGCCTGCAACTTAACCCAGTCATGGTGATGTATGCCTTTATAAACCCGGAAAACTTCCTGGGCTACATCATCAGCTACTATCCGCATCTTGGCATAAGGTGGATGTTTGTCAGGCTTTCCACCGTAATTTACATTAGTTACATCGCCTGAGGTACCATTAGATAATATACCAACAAAAGGAGGATCCTGTCTATCTGCTTTTAATAATTCCTGAATACGATCAGCAAACACTGCAAAATAATCAGCTGATATATCTCCTTTTGGCACACCTCCTACATAATGAAGAGAATAGTTTCCCAATAATGCTATGGGGCGTCCAGAAGTGGACTGGACTGAAATGAAAGATATTTCCGGGTCAGTTGGACCTGCCGGTTTTAAGCTATTTGGATTTCTAAGGCCGGGAAATGTTTTTACCTCATCCATACCTCCGAAAGGATTCATTACAGGTTTTTTCATCACCCACCGACGATTGAACAAATGCTGAGGAACTCTACCAACTCCCCATCCTATACGGGCCGGTTCAAGGCGGTTAAGCGCAACCTGTACAGCGTCAGATATTCGGCTGGCCAGGAAGGTTTGATACTCATCTAAGGGTTTTCCAATATTCCATCCTCGTCTTTTTTCGCCTAATCCTCCTGCACTCGTTGCGGAATGATCATGCACAGCCGACATTAGCAAATGTTCTTTAGGTAATCCGGTCCTTTCATGTATGATACGCTTGGCCTCATCAAATACCACCCGATCAACACCCACATTGTCCACGACAACAAAAACCAACTTTGTGGTGCCATCGTCTAATACCAGGCATCTCGCGTGTAATTCGTCATGAATATTTGTTGCCAGTGGTTCAGTAAAATTGCCAACTATTGGTAAACCAAGCGGTGGTGTGATATTACTCGTAGAAGCACCCGCACGAAAAATTTTGTTTTGGTTCGTAATGGATTTGGGTTGTGCCTGCGTTGCCGGAACCCACAAAAACATAGTGATAAGATAAAATAAAGTTCTACTTTTCATGGTATATATTTAAAGATTTAGAAATCATTTTTCATGAACTCGTTTTTTTAGCTGAATTAAAATAACATTGTTTTACAATCCAGAATTTTGCATTCCGGTACAGAATTTCTGTGTTGATCTGTAATCTATAGTCCAGGTTGAATATAACCGGTACCAAAACATACCCTAGGTTTGTTTTGTGATACAAGAATATTCATACAGTTCTCTACCTCACCATTATACTCTAAAATTGTTAATTGTTATTCCATGATCATTATTTGTAACTATATATAGCCCTATAATTCTGATGGTAGTTCTTAATTTAACTTTGATACTGACATGAGGCTTTTGGTCTCAAATCCTCTAGTTAGACCAAGCTCTATTTACGTTTCCTATCTTTAGGTTCAGTGAAAGATTCACCACCGCACTTAATTAAAACACCCTGGCCTGCGGTAAGCCAAATTCCATTTTCACGGTTCAGATGAACAAACTCCCCATTCTCCCCAAGCGCCAGCATTGATAATTTCTCATTAGGAATGCTGGTGGTAAGGTCAAACCTGGCGGACTTTTCAAGGCTTAAGTTTACAACCATTACATAATTGGTATCGTTAACGCTTTTAAATTCACCTACCATCATAGGAACAGTTGTCTCTACCTTTTGAACCCACTTACCGGGTAATCCGGCAAGGGTTGCTTCCGGTGCAGGGGAAGTAAAATAAACACCTGTAGAGCTTAAATTTTTTATAACAGGCCCCAGG